>Ga0247760_1000176_pt1 | contig 70255 bp, 59 predicted proteins | sample UWRJL171409R4_FD_179936 | JGI IMG/M metagenome (GOLD analysis project Ga0247760, IMG submission 179936) | Plant litter microbial communities from Arlington Agricultural Research Station in Wisconsin, United States - UWRJ-L171-409R-4 | ecosystem: Environmental > Terrestrial > Plant litter >... | reverse complement strand
CGGAGACGGGGGATTTTACGCAGCTGGGGTGGAAGGGGACGAGGGAGGTGGGCTGTGGGAGGAGGGAGTGTGGGGAGATGGGGTGGTTGTTGGTGTGTGAGTATTGGCCGAGGGGGAATGTGCTGGGGAGGTTTGTGGAGGAGGTTCAGGGGACGGTGAATGCGGCGGGGAGGGGGAGGGAGGGGTTGGGGGTTGGGGTGGTAGTAGTGTCGTTTGGGGTGTTGATGGTGGTGGTTGGGACTTGATGGAGGTAGAGGGGAGGAAACAAAGGAGATTCCCGAGGTGTTGATGAATTTGGGTTGGTGTCTTCGACTGGAAGGCTTGCGGGCTGGACAAAGGGCATTCTTGGAGTGTGCAACTGGATGCCATTCACAGTGATGTCATCCTTGGGTCACGTATTGCGTTGAAACTGAGAGACAGATCCGAACGGGGATGGGCTCTGGAGATCGGCGTCACTTGCGCCGTCAAGATCGGCCATGCCGTCCCATTCCGATCGCGGCTAGGTCCCGTCTTGGACGCGGATCGAGGGCAATTTGTTGAGATATAAAAACAAACCCCAATCGGAGCCATTTAGACATTATTCTTCAGCTCCTGTCGGCTACAAGGAACACAATGCCGAGCAGCAAAGGCAAACCGACCGACCCCGAGCTCCGCGAGGAGCTTAAGCAAGGTACAAGACCCCGAATCCCGAAACAAGCTATGTATCTGACGTTATAACGCTTGCCAGAATCAAACAAGAGCCCAACAAGTCGGGAGACGGGAAGGGCCAGTGGTCTGCATGGAAAGGCATGAAGTTGGCCAAGGAGTATGAGAAGCAAGGCGGAGAGTACGAGAACGAGCCAGGCTCTAAGAATGAGCCGAAGAAGGGGGCGCCGCAAGCGAAGAGTAAGAGGAAGAAACATGAGGAATTGGTAGAGTAGAAGGCGCGCTGCTTATTTACAAACCGAAGCACACGGTGGCATCTGCTTGAGATATGCGGTACTTATGTTAGATTGTTGGTGGTTGTTTGCTTTTCTGGAGCCAAGGACGGAATGTAAAGATGATCAGGAGATGGGAACCCTCCACGACTACAAGGATGCGAACAACTTGATCTCGTCAGATACTGCAAACAAGAAAACACATGCAAGGCTACTTGCATTGGAATTTGAAGTTGTTTGTCATTGCAAGGAGAGCCGAGGAGGTTCGGTGGGGTAGGTGGCGGTGAGGGTTGGCCTGAGTTCCGTGGAAGGGACTCATCGATGTCCGTCCGGTAGAGCCGCAATGTACTTGTCAACGCTCAGGGTTTTGGATGGCTTGATGACTGGCCAACCAAAAATGCGTGAATGGGTTGATGCGTCTGTGATAGGTGCCGCATTACGGCAGATGCTTGTGCATTGTCCCGTGTCCGCATGCAAACAGGCATCCTTCGGCTGAGGCGGCCTGGTTCGCGGAGCCTCATGAGCAGCAGGTTGCGTCCCAAGTCTGGTGCCTTGTCCCAGGCGGGATTGGCCGCGTGATTTCTCAGGTCTCCGATGTCTCCGTCACGGTGCGCCGCCTGATTTTTCGTTTGACTATTTGGCGGCAGATACAAAAGAAATAGCTGGGAAATGCAAACGGCTCACCGCGGATTTTGACGATCATTCAGGTCGCTTCGGTCAGCATCAGATTGAATTGTTCGCCCTCCGCGTCGAGTGCAGAGATTGCAAGGACGTTTGTGCCTAGTGGTGGTGGCGGCCTGTGCCGTAAGCCCGCTGCCGGCTCTGCTCTAAGGCGAATGATGACTTGGAAGCGTGCAGCATCCGCCCGATTGTGGGTACGGAGGAGCTAGGGCCAAAAAAAGGTCCCATCAGTTAGTGCGAAGATGCGTTCTTACTGTGAAGATCACCAATGCTCTTCGATGTGGCAGGCCATCTCCCATTCCGAATTGGCCTACCTACCTACATTTTGAAAAGGCCTTCTGTATGCTTAAAGGCTTTCTTGCATTCTGAAAAGGCCTTTTGCAATGCAGCTAAGGCCTGGAATGCACTAAGCCCAGGCCTTACTGTTTCCGCGCAGGACAGTGTGAGGATCCCGAGCACAGGTTTTCGCACGGAGAAGAGACCCAGGGTTGTCGCCCGAGACTTCGAAGCTTGAGTCGAGCTCCCTTCCATCGTGCGCGCAGAGACCCTTGGAGCAGCTCCCACACAGGGTACCCAAACGAGACCTCAACATCTCGAAGCCGCCTCATCCCGAGTCCTTGAGACAACAGACCTACAGATGCGCCCGACTCGGAACTGTGCGCTTCGGAACCCTTGAAGGTGCGCACCCCGAATATACAATGCTGCTACGTAAACTGTCGTGGGCGAAGAATTTGCAGCCTTCTGTTCTTCCCACTTCCATCACGACTGCGCATTGCCTTGGAAATGCTTCGAGCCCTTTCGTCTACCCATTGCGCAAACCCAATTCTCCTTCGGATCGAGCGTTTGGGCGCTGCTGGCACCAGCTAATGCCGGTCTACAGATAGAAAACCTGTGATTCCCTATTGCAGCGACCCCACCATCGATCGCCGTACTCCGGAAACACAGGCAGACATCGTTGTCGCGGCCCTCACCCCGGATTCAGCCGACACCGCACCTCCCGAACAAGGTCTCCTCTAGAACGCCGGCCCACTCGGGGTGAGATGCTAAAGACCCGCCAACGGCTAGACCACTACCTACGACGTGGCTTGACAGCTGCCTTCTGCCTCCCTAACGGCCATTACCTCGAGTTTTCGAACCAGCGCGCCATCGTGAGCCCCAGCCACCCCACCCGGAGCATCGACTTTCTCGAGAACCGTCCTCGGAGCCTCGGTAGGCATTGAGGAGCAGTCACATACGATGGACGAGTCGATAGAGGCGCCTCCCGGTGCTGCCGCGGCGTTTGCTGCCACTGCGGGCGGAGCGCCGCCGTCGTTTCATTCCGGCCTCGTTGCCTCCGCCGACACCCTCTCGCGAGCAACATCCCCGGGCCTCCCATACTCGGAAGATTTCCACGAGGATGATAAGAAGCGATATAGACCCCGGACCTTCAGCTACTTCAGGCTGCTCCCGTTTGAAGTCGAAGATGATCCGCACAGAGACGCTGCCCTCGCTGGCATTTTGAGGAATCTTTACATCTCGATTCGGGCAGAGGACTTTTCGCCAGGTGCTCTGCACTGGACGCGAGAGCTACAAGGATGGCTCAATCTCAAATTTGAGATGACTAGGTCCCTTCGCGCCCGGCTGACGCAGCTGTACTATCACCTCGCTCTGGCCCCTGGCTTAAATGTCAATACCGCGGACAGGTTCTCTAAGATGGTGATAACCCTCACACGGTTTGTACCTGTGCCCTCCACTGCTTTGCCGGCTCTTTTGAACGAGGCGTGATGCTAACTGTTTGGTCTTGCAGGAAGAAGCATTACTTGAAGCCAGGCGAGGACCTCACCCTTGACTGGCGGCCCTTGTGGCACGAGATCAAGACGTTGGTCCTCCCTTCAGAAGCGCCTGCCCACCAAGGCAGCAGGAGGCGCCCGCAGAAGCATTTGTTGAAGCTTTGCTTGCACGCCAACTCGTACTTTGACCCGAGCGAGCGACGAAAGATGCTGGAAGAGATCCTTCCGTTCTTTAGCACTTCGGCGATGGCAAACGCCTATATCGTCGTCGGCGCTATCAACATCCTCATACCTACTGGTGCTGCGCCGGTAACGGAGCCCCAATCTCAGCCCTTTGACTTCCTACCGACCTTCTTTCACCTGTGGTCTTTGATGACTCGGTCGAAGGCATTCGACGTTGCATTTATTGACATTTTCTCGCGAATGTCGAGGGACTACCTCCACTGCACCTACGTGCCTTTTACGGAACACGGTATCTTCACCCGTGAACAGTCAGACTTGATCTTCACGGCAATCCTCCGACTGACAGAGATTCCTGTGGGTCAGGCCAATTCCCCCTACGCGTCATTGGACTACGCGTCGGGATTGGCTATCTTCCTTGAGAAGGACAAGAAAAAGTACCCTGTTCCATACATGATAGCGAGGTGGATCGGTCACTCCCTGTCCCCGCTTTGCATCAACAAAGAGAGCTCTATCTTGACCAACCTCGAGGGGTTGATGGAATCCATTGACACCTTCTTTCATCCGTCGAACCAGGGCTCATGGACCAGCTTTTTGGCCCAGCTTACTTTCTTCCTGACTGACATCTTTGTCTCCCGCTGGAACAGGGAGCAGAGCGGCGAGCTCGATGTTCCCGCGGAGCGCCGGATAACCCCTGAGCTGAAGAAGCGGTTTGTGCTCGCCTTGAAGGAGGTGACCTTCATGGGTCTTTTTGCCAAGAGCTCCAAGGTGGTGAACTATTACTACTCCACATTGCAAGGCTTGACGTACCTCGAGCCAGACTTGATGCTGCCCGGCGCGCTGCAGCGGTTCTACCCCAGTCTGCAGGGGCTTGTTGAGGTGCACCGAACAACGTCCAGTCTTTGCAGTCTGCAGATGATTGCCAACATCATGTCAAAGCAGAAAGGCTTCCGGTGCCACATCACCGCGCTTCTTGCTCTGGCCCTGCCGGGGATTGACGCCAACGACTTGGGCAAGACGCAATACACTCTCAATTTTATCCAGAGTGTTGCCTACAGCATTCCCTTTCAGCCGCTCGTCAGTGACAGCGACGACATTCACGACACCAGTCTTGCCATGAACTGGGTACAAAACGAGATGGACAGAATGGAACGCGAGGGGCAGGATGTCAAGATCAACTACAAAGAAGAGCTGACGGACGAGGAGGAGGCCAACATCCTTCGCTCTTCTACCGCAGGGCTGGGCGAGTTCGTGCTGGCACTGCTGGGCAAGGTGTTCGCCCTGCTGGAGAACCTGCCTGATGCCAGCCATCTCCGGACAGGCTCTCCCGAAGACAACGTCATTAACACTCTCCCCGCTGCCCTCACCCCACTCTTTGCGTCCCTGTCGCCGGAGTTGTTCGATATGGCACTGGAGAAGCTCGCGTCGTTCGTGTCCACGCATGTGGTGCACCAGGCTCGAGATGCAATGGCTTGGATTTGCAATGCACTGTGCAAAGTCAGCCCAGAGAAGACACTCAAAGTCTTCATCCCGATGCTCATCGTCAACATTCGCAACGAAATCGACTACAATGGTGCGGCGTCCGATCGGAGCAGCGGAACCGAGGTTCTACCTCGTGACCGAGCCCTCGTGTGGCACGTCAGCATGCTTAGCATGTGTGTGGTCCATGTGGGTGGCGAGGTTCTGAAGTACGAGTCCGAGCTGTTTGACATTGCGCAATACATGCAGGAGAAATGCCGAGGGTTGCCTACCATTCACATCTCCAACTACATTCACCACCTTCTGCTCAACCTCACGCACACCTATCCTATCGACAACGCGCTCTACGAACCTGAACTCATTGAGCGTGGGCTGGACATCGACGACTGGGGCCGTTCGACAGCGCCGGCCGAGTTGACTATCAAGTGGCATCGACCGTCGCCTGCCGAAGTTTCCTTCGCCGTTAGGCTATTTGAGAGCCAGGCCAACTCCGCGTCTCAAAGGCTCCAGCAGCTTATGAGCGACGACCCACCAGTCAGTAGAAAGGGAAAGAACAAAGAGTGGTCCGATGAGCTCTCACGAAGCTTGACTGCCATTCGGCTGGTCATTTCAGGTGTCTCCGCGTTGTTTGACCCGCTTCGCGCTTCCGGCGAGGGCAACATGGATGAGGCAGATGGCGATACAATCATGGAGGAGGATGACGACCCGCTTGCAGAGGTAGCTGATGATGAAGAGTTGCAGCGGCAAATCCACTATCCTGCTGGGTACCTCTTGCATCCGACAGACCCCAACTATGGGCGCATCCATACCTTGCGGGAGGATATCGGTTGGCTCCTCTCCCAGACCCACAAGTTTCTCAATGCAAGCCAAGAGGACGATGTAGCCTGTTTCACCGCGCTGTACGCAACATATAGGACGTGGATCACGGATGTGGGCATCGAACGGTCAGCTCACCCGCTGGAACGGCTGGTGCGCCTCTACAAGGCCGACATCTCGCCCTTCAAGATCAGCGGATTACGGAAAGTTTATCCACGCCCGTTGCTAGTGAAGCGCGCAGACGCGTACCAACTCCAACGTGTTAAATACAACTCCGCCTACCGCAAAAAGAGTGAGCTCGACAAGCGCCTACTTCTTGATCTTGCGGAGTCATGCACCTCATTGTATGCAGATGTTCGACGAATTGCCCAGAGCGCGCAAGACTCGTCGCTCAAGGTTCTCATCGGGGGAAGACCGCTCGTTATTCCGGTTATCTTGGAAGCATTCCGGATGGCGATCCAACAGAACGATCATGACCGCATTAAGGGCGCCATGTATACCCTCCTGTTCACGACCCTCATCAAGACACTGATGCGGGACTGGCGATATGCCCCCGAGCTCATGCATCTCTACATCCAGACTGCAAGTGTCGACAAGGCATCGATCCAAAACTTGGGCTCCACAGCCTTGTATCCCCTCCTCGAATTCGGCAAACCTTTCGAGAGAATGGTTATCTTTTCAAAAGAGCCTGTCAACCGCATCGCTCCCCCAGAAGACTGCTCTGAGGTGATCGACCGGCGTCATGCTTTCATCGTTGAACGTCGCCGTATGGTTGAGGAAAAGAAGGCCGCTCTTGGGTTAGAGCTTGCCCAGAAAGCCAAGGTGTCTCACTGGAAGGTCGCGAACAGGTGTGCGATCTTTGCTCTTAACCTAAGCCTCCGATTCGACACCATTGCGAATTCCGAGTTCATCAATCTTGTCGCAAATGGCGCCATCGATCCCCATCCTGGACTGCGGACGAATTTTATTTCAGCATTTTCAGCTGTCTTCAACGCTATCGACTTGCGAGCTGTTTACCACCACAAGTATGTAAACTACTTGAAGGAGTTTGAGAATGAGATAAACAAGTACGACGTGGCCGTGGACCCTACGCTTAGACAGCTGTTTCTCCAATGGTTTGCAGAAGGCAACACAGAAAAAGACTACGTTGACAACGATTTCCCGGGATGGTTGGTTTGGCCCAAAACCATCAAGATGTCCCGGTTCAATCCGAAGCCATTCATGGACTACGATGAAATTGAAAAGGCTGCGCGCGCACAGATCGGACAATTGCTCACAAAGGAGTGGTTCGAAAAGTGTTTTGGTTATATGAAGCAGGAGCCTAGGGACGCGTCCAATGATCGCTTCCGGATGCAAAACTTTATGCTGCTCATGAGCGCCTTCGACTTGATGCATAGTGGAGAAACTAAAGCCAAGTTTGATGACATTATCTCCTTGATCAAGGAGGTGTATGGAGACGGCAGCGACAAGCACCAACACCGAGCAACATCAGAGATCCTGTGCGCCTTGCTCACTGGCAGCTCTGACGAGCCAGCCGAACTTCGAGACAAGGTCTGGGAATTCGCGGCTCCGATGATGCTCAAGGTCATCGCGGATGATTTGACACCTGACAACCTATCATACTGGATGACCTGTCTTCACCTCATCGTCGACGGCAAGGATCCTCGGCGCTCCAGGGAGCTGGTGGACGCGCTGGCCAGTTTCAAACTCGATATGAACTCTAATGCGGCATTCAAAGAGTCCTCCAAAGTCCAGCTTGTTGAATTCGTTATCAATGATTCGGGTTGGCACTTCCAGCGCGAGAAACCAATCCTCAAGGATTTCCTGGCGCATATCGACCATCCGTACAAGTCGGTTAGAGAGGCCATAGGTCGCGTCATTGCGACAATCTATCGCACCAGGTACCATGAGTCCTACGAAAGCGTTACCGCCCTTCTTGAGAAGAACAAAGAGGCATCATCCATCGGCATTCGTCCTTATCAGCCCCCCGAGGACTTTGCGGCGACTATTCGTGAAGTCTTTGCCAGACTAGAGAAATGGCGCCACGAGCGCACCCCAGGGCAGCAGATACCCTCCAGCTACACGAATGGGTCCAAGACAGTCTTGATCTGGCTTGACAGCACATTGTCATCACAGGAATGCATTCAGCTGGTGCCCTTCTTCCCAGACCCTTTCATCGACCAGCTTCTGCACATGATGGACGTCAAGGAGGACCCGGAGCTCATGAAACTGGCTTATCATGTCTATCGCCATCTTCCCAATATCCCGTTCCGTTCAGGCGAGGATGACGCGTTCATCGCAGCGCTCATTCGCATCGGCAAGACGGCAAGCTCATGGCACCAGCGTCTCCGCGCCCTGGTCAATATGCAAGTCGTCTATTTCCGGCGCCTGTTCCTGACACAGCCCCAACAGCGACAGATGCTCTTTGAAGCTGTCGGTGATATGTTATCGGACACGCAGCTCGAAGTTCGCGACTGTGCTAGTGCCACCCTTGCGGGCATGATTCGCTGCTCTCCAGCCAATATTCGCAATCCCATCATCCGTCAGCTCAAGGACCGGTTTGAGACGCAGCTGAAGCTGAACCCTATGCCGAAGAAGAAGACCCCTGGCACAGACACACCTGTTAATACGCAGAAGCAAATCGTCCGCCGCCATGCTGCGGTGCTAGGACTGGGAGCGCTGATTGAGGCATTCCCATACGCTACTCCGCCGCCAAGTTGGATGCCCGAGGTGCTGGCTTTACTGGCCTCGCGCTCTGCGAACGATGCGGGAATTGTCGGGAAGGCTACAAAGACGATCCTTGCCGAGTTCAAAAAGACAAGGCAGGATAGCTGGACGGTAGATCAAAAAGTGAGTATAAGTCCCAGCCTGCCACGCCTTTTTACGAGACTAACACGACATGCAGTACTTTACGAGCGAGCAGTTGGAGGACTTGGAGGGTGTCCTTTGGAAGAGTTACTTTGCTTAGACGCAGCGCTAGATGTACCAAGGACGCGACGTGTCATGGCAGCGGAGATATGTGTTATGTGTGGTGGGAATTTGGCGGCGGCTTAATATGAAGCGAATGGAAGGGACCCCGCCCAGCTCTTTTTGGTTGCCTCGATCGAACAACAGCATTTTCAGAACAGCAACAGCAGCATTGTGGCTTTGAGCAGGGCACCGGATGAGAGATGAGAGACATGTGAGGAGCTATTGTGTAGGATAAGTAGAGAGCGCGTGCATTGAGCTTTTTTTTGTGAGATTTGAATCCGGGAATGCTGGGCGATGTGACATGCATCTAGTGCACAGGTGTGTAACGGCTTTGCTGGCGAACAGGGAAATAATCTAAAGAGCTATAGTGCAAATAGACATTCTCGAAAGAAAAAGGAGGAGCATTCAGAGTCAAACATCGGGCCTGCGTCACCAGCTTCCAGTCTGCCCAAAGCACTTCATCCTACCATTGTAGTTCCCGATGAAGTCATCTGTAAACTCGCTGTCAGTGAATCGACCGACTAATAAACCACCAAATGCGAAAGACTCACTCATATCAATCGACGCATCAACAGTGCCTCCGCCGCTGTTGCAGCACTTAGCATGCAAGATGGTGCTAGAGTTCCAGTACCCCCAGCAGGACCCAGAGAAGCCACCGCTGTTGAAGTCTGGTTAGCGATAAGGGTAAAGGAGATGGAGAGAGGGAGATTTACCTAGCTCGGCCCACGAGACCACCGTTGTCGTTGGCAAAGCAGGAGTTGATGTTGATGACGTTGGCGACACTGTACGTTCCGTCCGGCTTTCTGCAAGAGGCGGAGAAGAGCACATGTCCGGGCGGGGATGAATCGACTTGGTTTGAATCTTTGTTAGAGGATGTGCGGAAATCGTGGCAACTTGCTCCGAAGCCGCTGTCGGCCATTGCGCCTTAGAGCTCGAGGCTCGAGAGGAAGAGCAGGGCAAAGGTCTTGAAGTTCATGATTGCGGTCTGGGAGTTGATCGATTTGGACTGTTGGCTTGATGGTTGTTGATTTTGAAAGCGTGTATGGGATGATTCTCGCTCCTACTTATACTTCGTACATGAGACGCGTTGCGTCACCAGAGCGAGACACAACATAACTTCCGGCCTCTGTTCCCAGTTGTAGCAATAACCTCTTTTGGATACCGACCTACATAGTCCCTCAGAAGCCTGCGCGGCTGGAAACTTCCCACTTAGCTAAAAGGGTGCCTGTAGCAGTCGACACTACCCTGCGGAGATGTCTTAGGAACCAAGTCCTTATCGCAATTCACACTTCACGTCGTAGAGTTTGCCAATGTCGTGACTAACACCCATTTGCACACCGATTACCAGATTTGTTGTTGTTGCTTAATGCATTGTGCCTTAATATCCATGGATGTTGCAGCGTCCCCGGCCGGTTGGTTAATTAAATTGCACTGTCGTCGTGCCGTAATAAGGTACCCGCTTCATCCACAAGTTTATCAAACATGACATTTACAGCGCCACAAAATATCCAACCAACACTCGACTGCAGACCGATGCCCATAATGCTCATCGAACACCGCAAAAGAGACGTAAAGACAGACCCAACCCTATTTATTGCTAAATGTAGGTAATGCGTCTGGATATGCCGCAGTGTCCCTGGCCCAGTTCGCCATGTACACTATTATCGTGCCGTAATACTTCGCTGGCCTTTTGCCATGTTGCCTCTCACTTGACGGGCTTGGATCAAGAGACTGGAAGAGCTGTTACGGTGGTCAACTTCACAGAATTTCAATGTGAGGAAGGAACGTTCCTCTCGAGGGCTGTGCGTGTGGAGGGGTACCTGACCTCTTCGCGCGAGCTCTTGTCATTGATAAGCGTCACACCAAGAACATCACAACGACATCGCAGCCAAGCAAAACACAAAATGCCCTTGAATGCTTCCACAAACTTTTGAGCTTCCCATCCCAATCACCCCTCCCCCTATGACACCAAAACCCCCGCCGCCCTTAAATTCACCAAACCCGGATCCCCCTCCCTCACCTGCCCATCCGCACTCCTCTTCAGCACACACGTCCCAAACCGTCTCGCCACCTCCGCCATATCCGCATCAAACACCACCCCCTTGCACTCACTATCCCTGCTATTCCGATTCAAACTCGCGCACGCCCGCAAGCAGTCGGTGAGCGAATACGCCGTAAACGCCAGAATGTCAGACCCGCTGCTCACGAGGTCAAGTCCGCATTGGAGTAGGAAGCGCGCTTCCGGGTCCGGGCCCATGTTGATCCCGAGGGTCGTGCCTGATACGGCGGGACAGTCGAGGGCGAGCATGCCGGAGGTGGGGACGGCGACGCGGTCGGAGGGGGTTGTTGGAGAGGGGAGGATGGTGGTTGGTGTGGCGCCGGGGGTGATGATGGTTGCGGTTACCGTTGTGGTTGCTAGGTTGAGGAGTCCAGAGGGGGGGTTTCTAAATGGGGGAGGGCGTGAGTTTCGTTTCAAAAGTGGTAGAGGTAGACTACGGCGCACGGGGAGGGAGGGAAAGAAGGGCTTCTTCGTACGCTTGACATTGGGATTGGGCGTTCTTGACGGAGAGGACGCCGCCGACGGAGCCGGAGATGACGGCGATGATGACGACGGAGATTAGGGAGGCGGAGAGGATGAAGGTTTTCCGTCGGAGGCCGAGGATTCGCCGCTCGGGGGCTGCTGAGGGGAGGGGGGTTATTGGCGGTAATGGCGGGAGGTGGGAGAAGTGCGGGTAGTAGTGGTCTTGCTTGCTGGAGGTCGAGCGTGGTGTTGGGGGGTATTGTTGGTGGTCGGCTACTTCAAGACCGCCTTCGTAGTCGATGGGGTTTACTTCTTTTTGGGAGTCGAGGGTGGAGTCCGTGTCGGTCCCCATCTTGGTGGTGTTTGTGGGTTTTGGTATTGGAGAGGAGGTGAGAGCCGGGAGACGGCAGTGTTGGAGAGGAGGTCTAATACGGCGCTTGAAGGGCTGTGGTTGCTGATGTACATGCAGGTTGCGACGAAAGAGAGGCGTATATCGCGGAAGTCGAGAACGGAGGAAAGCAGGACGACAGAGCGGAGAAGGAAACGATCTTCGAGATCACGGAGTTCTCCAGCGTCGGTTTTCATGCCCTACCGAATACGCCTGACGATCTTTCCAAGTGCTGCACAACACGCGTGCGGTGCGCGCGTTGGCGCGGTCTGGCCCCTTTAATCTCTGATGCACGATGGATTCCATTTTCAGAGCCAATCCCCCCTTGTCGGTAGCATTGATATCCCCTGGAGCATCGGTAGGCAGCGATCATGGGCGGCCGCGGACCCCACTTTGGATCCTTCCCGCGCCCAAAACAGCCAGTCTCACTGTTGCTTATTTCATGGCCGTCCAATGTCGTTGGGCGGAATTTGGAGCCTAGGACGAGGTGAATCGAGAACGCCAGGCGCAATCGTGGGAGAATCGGTTGGCTTGCAGTTGCCCGTACAGGTGCAGCTACAGCTGCATCCAAGCTGGGTGTGCTGCAGGTGCTAGTGAGGTGCCAGTACGGATTAAAGTGTGTTGAATTTCCAGCCAACCGGGGCGGCCCCCACCGAATACGGCCGATGTCTTGTTCGGTACGCGTCCGTGCTGCTCCATTGTGTTGGGCTTATTTATCTTACTTACTTGGCAGCTACAGCTATAGGAAGAGGCAAGGACTTATTACAAATTGGCGCGTTTTTCTTTTCTCGACGTGTGGAGAAACCGGGAAACAATATGGTCTCGGCCGAAGTCAGGTCTCAGCACCGTCGGCCTACCTAGGTATCACAGCTTTCGAGTTTGTTGAGCGTGTTCAGGAGATCGGAAATCTGAAAACCAACACCGCTGGGCTAGGGTAAGAAGGCTCGCAGCGAAAGGTAGCTGTATTCGCCGGCTGTCTCCTGTTGAGTTGTGGGCCCGACACTTGTCAGTTATTGGTGGCCGCCTGGAAGCATTCTAGAACTGCAAGATATTAACCATAGGCACCTTACTCTAATACTCCGCATGGCACCAATGTCGCCCAACAAAACCTGGATTGGCTGTTCCCACGACGAGGCACTCTAGAACTCCCCTTCCCATACCTTCCCTTTATTGGCTAGACTCTAGATTTGGCCCGACTTTGCCGCTGGACGCGCGGATCCGGCAAGAGGCGACTTGAGCGACACCGGCAAAATGGGTCGGAATCCGGATATCAAGACGCAGGCCCGCCATCATAGGCCGGCAATTGATGGCTGGATATTGCAAATGAGATTTTATATGGAGGATTTGCTTATCTACATGCACACAACTTATAAGTAGGAAGCAGTAGACATGGCCCGCTGTCGCTGTTGGGCCTGATCACGACAACCCTCCGATCCGCTGTCTGTTCTGATAATGCTTCGATTGTACGTTCTGGCGCTTTCAGCGCTCGCCGGTCATGTGGCTGCGCAAACCGGCACCGGCATCGAGTTGGACCTCCCGATGCTCGGGGGCGCACCGTCGTCAGGAGCGCCGAGGAAAACCGCAATGCTACGATTCGGCTGCTCGCAGATTGTCATTGAGCGTATTGACCCGTTGGTCATCCCACAATATCAGGGGAGCCCCCAACACAAGAAGCTAACAGCCGCAGGCTCGTGAACCCCGGCCAGACGCCATCAACACACATGCACCAGATCGTAGGCGGAGTACGCCCCCCCCCCCGAACCCACCCCTTCCCCTGACGACCTTACTAACCCCCCAACCAGAACGCGTTCCAAGCCTCCATGCCCATGAGCGACATTTCCAAGCTCGCATCCTGCACGTCCTGCTTCTTCCACGAAGACCTCTCCAACTACTGGACCGCAAACCTCTACTTCCGCGCCCGCAACGGCAGCTACAAGCGCGTCCCCCAAATCGCAAACCAGTTCAACGAGGGCGACAACGCCGGCATCACCATCTACTACACCTCTTCCGGCCCAAACGCAACCACGGCCTTCCGTCCCGGCTTCCGCATGCTCACGGGCGACGCGCAGCGACGCACCTCGGAGGGGCTGGGAAAGAATATGCAGCAGTGTTATCGGTGCTATACCGAGAAGAACTTTGGCGGCAGTCCGTACTCGCCGTGCATGGATCCGAAGTGGGATACCGATCATCTGCCGAAGCAGCGGTGTGTGGGCGGGATTAGGTCGAATATCATCTTTCCGCAGTGAGAAATCCCCGGGCACCTACCCCTGTTTGCGAAGGGTAACTACCTAGTGGGAGGGGTTGACTGACCGACGTTCGTAACCAGATGCTGGGACGGGAAGAACCTCGATACCCCGAACCACAGGGACCATGTCGCGCACCCGGTCGGGGGGCCCGTGGCGTTTGCTAATGTTGGAGGGAAGTGTCCTGCGAGCCACCCGATCAAGATCCCGCAGGTCATGCTGGAGATTATGTGGGATACGTCGGGGTTCAACGGCCCGGATGACTGGCCTGTTGATAAGAACGAGCAGCCGCTGTATCTGTCGACTGGAGATAGGTGAGTCCCTGAAAGCCTGGGATTGAGGTTTACATTGCTGATAAAGTTGATTGCAGGACTGGATACAGCCAGCATGGTGAGTGTCTCCAAGGGGAGTTTGGGCATGATGAGGTTGGCTAACGTGCGAGCAGGCGACTACGTCTTCGGCTGGAAGGACGACTCTCTCCAGAGAGCGATGGATAGCGGTTGCTACCTGCGCAACTGCACGCAGCTGTCGGCGCAGCTGATCAAGGAGAAGAACTTGTGCACTGTCCCGACGACCTACAAGGAGGAGCTGGATGAGTGTGAGTTTTGATGAGCTGCTGAACCAATGACCGATGAATGCTGACAGGTGCTAGGGTTGGATGAGCTCCCTGGTGGAGGGGAGGCTATGGAGGTGTAAGAGGGGATAGTTTCTGTGATGTGATAAATGCACAGCGGCGGGCTCTCAGGGGTGTTAGTAACAGGTCCGAGGCCCCCTTTCCAGTCATAGATTCATGATGGGCACGGATACGATTGAACACGGATGAAAGGTTTCTAGCTTGGTAAATTCGTGAATGTAACTCCCTAGGCAAGCAATAAATACAGCATCGAATTTACAACATGGGCTCTTAAACTGCTAGCTGCCAGGTATGCTAAGACGGAGACAGGAACTCCAGCGCCAAGTTCAGATCTATCAATAAACGGGCTCGTATTGGGCCCTTTCTTAATTTGATTGGCTTTGGTTTAGGGGTATAGTATGAAATGCTAAGGTTAGGTAGACCTACTTTAGGTACTACCTTCACTATTCTTCTTTGCGAAAAGTGGGACATGGCGCAACTCAGACTTGAATATCACCTATAAGCCAGCGGCGCCAGAGTCAGGTCTCTCTCAACCGCTGCAGTCCCTTCCTTCAACCCGGCAGCCGCAAAACCTCCTTCGCCTCCCCCACACACTTCCCAAAGTACTCATCATACAACACCCTCGTACTCAGCATATCTAGCTCGCACTTAATCTTCTGCTCCCACTTCGCCATCAGCGCATCATTATGATACCTCAAATGCGGCATCGTCGCCAACAACCCCCACTCATACGTCCAAAAGTCCCTCCCGTCCGGCTGCCCCGGCACCCTCCTCTCCCCGCCCGGCGCCCTATACCCCCCCTCAGCATCCGCCCACGCCTCCCACGCCCCCTCGACCCTCCTCACCAACCACGCCGCCTCGTCCCTCTCCCCCTTGGGCTTGCCCACCCAATACTCCTCATCCCCCAACAGCCGCACCGCAAGGCCATACGCCCCTCCACTACCACTAATCGTCCTAACCCCCCCTTTCGCAGGGTGATACAGCCCGATCTCTGCCACGGCCGCACACTTCCTGATCGCATTCCCGTAATCCTTCCGCCGCAAATCTATCTCCACCTCCTTGTCCAGAAACCCCTGCAACCGATCTAATCTCCCCACCAGACCCGCAGGGTCGCCCCAGCGCGCACACATCGGGGCCCACGCGGCGTAGTGCGACATCCACGTGGAGTGGTCGCGACGGAGGGTTTTGCTCTCCGAATCCCACCCCGGCACGCGGTGCACGTCCTCGACACCCACCTAGGCGATGTCGTGCATGAGCTCGCAGACGAAGCGGGAGGGGGAAATCTTGGCGTAGATGCGCGAGAGGTACTCGGCGGCGGCGCCGAAGGTGTTGAGGAGGAGGGTCTGGCCGGTCTCCCACTTGGGGGCGCGGTTGAGAGCGATGGCGAGCTTGTGGGTTGCGAGGGAGGCGGAGACGAGGACGGAGAGGGCCGGCAGGGAGAGGGGGGAGGGGTTGGCGGCGAGGTTGCAGAGGTGGGTGATGAGGTGGCTTTCGTGGCTGTTGCGCGGGGGGAGGGGCCCCCAGAGGGAGAGCTCGAGGTCGAAGCTGGATTTGATGGTGGCGAGGATGGTGGTGCCGCCGTCGCCGACGCGGAGGAGGGAGTCGTCTTGGGCGAGGAGGTGGGATACGAGGCGCTTGTCTTCGGCGAGGGCGCCGAGGGTCTGGCCGGCGGCGAGGTAGCATTCTCTGTTTTTGGAGAGGGTGGTGAGGTCGGCGTCGAGGACGAGGCGGGTGGAGGCGAGGGCGGCCGAGAATTGGGACTGCTCACAGATGGTGGTGCAGGCGGTGACTTCGTCAGCGAACATAGAGGTGTCGAACTTCCCGCACAGGAGGAGGTTGGAGCCCGCGCACATGGCCACGAAGCGGAGGGCGACGTGCTGGTAGCGGGTGGTGGCGCGGTCGAGGAGGAATTGGCAGGAGGGGACGAATAGGGGCGGGTTGTCCATTGGTGGCTGTTCCAGCGGCAGGCGAGGTTGATGAGCAGTTCGGCGCGGCACTCGCTGGTCAGGCGGGTGATAAGGGTAGTGCCGTGCTTGCGGACGAAGAGGTCCTCGGGGTGTTTGAGGGATGAGGTGAAGCCGAGGTAGTGGACGCGGTTGACGACGTATGTGCCCATGTACATCCAGAACCATGCGTGGACCTCGGGGAGAGCCGAGGCTGGGACGGGGTCCAGTTTGAAACGGCTCATCTCGCGCTTGAAGAAATCCATGTTGCCTTTCACCATCGTGTTGCTCATGTCGCAGTTCCAGCCCAGCTCGCCCATGAGCGCGGCCGACCGCTCCATCGTGTCGAACATGCAGGACAACAGACGGTGCACGATGTACTCGTCCGACATCACCGGGGGCGGCACTTCCAGGTGAGGCATTCCCGGGATGGGCAGGTCGGTCGGGTAGTAGTAGTATCCCATCTCGAACTGGAGCATGAGGCGGATGATACAGTAGACGCGGACCGTAGTCTCATACGAGTGGCCCAACTGGTGCTTCATCGCCGTGAGCTACTCCATGAATGGCCCGCATTTTTCAAGAGCGCGGCGGTACTCTTGCATGTAGAAGGGCTCGACAATCGCTGCAAAGGCTGGCATCAGTGCCACCGCAAACAGCGGCGGCAGGTATATCGAGGACATGCCATTGCTGGGGAGTCTCTGCCACAGCAGAGGGTCTGGCACCACCAGTGTGTGGCGCTGGGCGTTGAGCCTCTGCTTCTTAGGCAAACTGGCAGAATGTCAGTGATGCGGTCCTGGCGTACCCTGAACCGATGTCTCACCTCTGCGACGAAACCATGGCTGAAATTCTGCAACAAAATTTCTTGCCACAATCCCAAACACACAACACCACAAAACAGAGGCGATGGTGAGCTGTGATACACAAAATCAACTGCTTGTGCGCGCACCGCCCGCCCGGGCTTTTCACGCATTGTGTCGGAATACAATGCAACTCCCGTGTGCCAATATTTACCCCTGACGAAAAAGGGGGCGCCTCCCCAGCAAATCAAACCGCCCAAAATCTCAGCCACCACCCTCAGCTGAAAGCCACCCAGCAACAAGAATGGCATAGCAGTAAAATAGCCAACGCAACCTTCTTATCAGCACAACGATAAATATTTTGGATAAATATTTTGGAAATCACGGGGCGTGTTCCAGACCCAGACCCAAGGCGCCTGGCGGGCATGCGGCTCTGTGCTTTCTTTTGATCCCCCCCCTCTCTTTCCCCGGAATGAGGCTTTCCCCCGGGTTACACAGCGCCCTCGCTGTCTCACCACCACCCCGCTGATATCACCAACACGGACATCGCTGCCATGGGCGGAACGAAGTACTATCTCGCCGCGGGGGTCGGCTTCATCGGCGCCGCCCTCTCCGGGGCCATATTCCAGCACTTCTTCCGGTCCGACCGAGCAACCGTCGTCGCGCCGGCGGCGCCGCCATGCTCGGTGGCGTGGCGACAATCGTGCTGGCGTTCGCGTACCGCATCAACTCCAACATTCGCGCCCATCGCACACCCCGCATCTGCTGCCTTTCGTTCCCTGGTTCGCGATCTTCATCATGTCCATGGTGGCAGAGATCAGGATCGGGCAGCTCAACGGCGAGGCGAGGTGTAGCTACGTCGATGCAGACAAGGGGCCGTGGTGTACTGGGCCAGGTGACGCCGTGATGATCGGGTCGTATATCGTGACTGGTATTGCCTTTTTGGAAGGGTAAGTCTCTCCCCTGACTTGGATAAAGGGGCGGCAGCTGACACGCAGTTAGGTGGGCGGCGTGGTGGTACTTAATGTGGGTAGCAATCGAGGGCGACGACGGCGACAAGTTTGCAACGCGTATCATGGTTGGGGACCGCGCTGTCGTTGTTGACATGAGCGACCCGAATGCCGTCTCCCAGTTGCTGAAGGACGGCAACGCCTATTACAAGGCAAAGTTGGACGCGGACCTGGCTGAACTAGAGGCCAGGCACGAGGAGGACCGTCTTACGACGCAGCGAATGGAAGAAATACAGCAGGCCATTTCGGCCGGCAAGATGTCGCAAGCTCCAGTTGGCCAGGTCCTCCCGGATCTCGAGGCCCCAGCCGCAAAGTTTCGTAGCGTATAGGATATGCGAACTGTCAGAGCGTTTTTCTTGCCTACCTATCACTCGTAAGCTTGCCGATGAACATCAGTCGCGAAACCTGCTAAGTGACACGAGACCAACGATGTCCGTTGTGTTGACATTAAAGCATTATAGCCAAATGGATATCATACAGCCAGAACTGCATCCTCCTTCTTGAGGACCGAACTGCATCCAACCAGCTATAAAGCCGAAAACCCCCAGCGCCATGCCATCATGCCCGTCCAAAAGAACATCCAAAGCTCGTTTAGAAATACTTACACGGCTAATTAAGTCATAAATTTGCCCCCTTCCGCTTGAAAGCTGAGCCAATCCCGGTTCTGGTCAACCATGTAGTCCGTGATGTTGAACTGGCCTGACACAGCGACGCTGACGTTTCCGTTCATCATCCCCGGCACATGCCCCATCCCCTCTGCCCCGCCAACAGCAACCGGCGTAGCAGCGGGCACCCCGCCATTCCCGCCATGGTTCACCCCCATGCTCGCTCCGGAGGCGAAGGGAACCCGGGGCATGTTGAACCAATGGTCGAAGACGTCGAGGTACTCGAGCTCACTGGGCGCCGGTGTTCTATCGGTAGGCGTGCTGCTGTTATTGAGCCGACCCTGCCAGTTATTGCCCGTCCCATTGCCGGCCCCCGCACTCGCAACGGCCGCCGTGGTGCCTGGAATGTGCCTCGGGGCGCGGCTGATAAGAACGTCGAGGTCGTAAGCAGTTCTTCGCATGTCGGCCAAGATCTTGACGGTGCTCGGCGTAACGCCATCGCCTTGTCTTTCGCTGGCGTGATGCTCCTCCAACACACGGGTCAAAAGCTGGCAATAACGTTCCGCCACTCGCCAGTACTGCCCCATATTTTTAAGTGTCTCGACTAGGAAGGCGATCTGAGGGCTGATCTTATGCTCAACAGTACTACCGTGGACGAGCAGCACACGAGCAGCGACCCATATCGTGAAAGCAAACGGCGGGCCAAGCTTCACTAGGAAGCCATGGTTAACGACAAACTCCGCTAGGCTAGCAATGTCCTCGACGGCAGAGTGACACCGCTGTGCGGCGCTATAGCTTGGTGTGAAGATGGGAGACCGCGTGGTGGGATACGCGGCCGACGAATGTAGCCGAATCACAGCTGTATGGTATGTCGCATGAAGCATGATCCAACCGCAGTTGAGGCTCTTGGCAGAAGCCGGCTGGAACACCTTTCTCATGTTGCCAAACTCGTTTGGTAGACCGAATTTCCACGAGGCCAGCATGTTGTCAAGCTCCTTGTACCGCATCTGCCACTGCTCAACATCGGACAAGGCACTGATATCGACTGGCTGCTTCAGAAACTTGTGGATTTTGGACAGAATACCCAAGATCTCGATGTAGTAGCTGAATGCACCAAGGTTCTCGGGGTTGTCCACCTCGTAGTCGGGCGGGTTCCCGTTCACCGACATCTCGCCTGGCCGGCCGTCATCGGTTCGGAACCACCTCGTCTCTACTTTCTTGTTCTTTAGCCAGAGGTCGTCACGGCACGGCAATGCACGGTCGATTTCCCGATCGTCCAGAGCAAACTCAAAGGCCGTCGCGATGGTGGCATAGCGGTCGAGAAGGTAGATCATCCAGAAGAGGCGCCTTCGTGATTCCTCCTCGATGAAGTCACGCGGCTCGGGGAGAATCATGGCGCGCAAGGTGTAGATGGACTGGAAGTTGGGTGAGACGGACGGGGAATTGTCTTCAACGGCCAGCCCCAGCTGCACCACCGCGCGGGTGATCAAAGCCATGATGTTCCACCCGGGTGGACCGTTGCTGCTTCCGCAGAGATCCAGCGCCAGCACCACGAGGGCTTGCAGCGACTTGACAGAGGAGTTCTCCATGCCGTATAGAAGCACCCGCTGCTTTGACACATCGTGGTACCTCCGTCTCGTCTCTTTAGTCAGTCTTGCATCAGTGGAGTATCTCAGGGTTGTGGCAACAATCGCATGTAGTAGTATCTTGTCCTCCTCGTCGATCAGCGAGGGGCCGAAAAGGGAGTCCAGAGTGCTCTTGCGATGTAATATCGGACAAAACGTGTTGATGTGCTTGAAGTATAGGTCGACGAGAGCATACAGCAGATCGTACGGCGGGAGATCCTGGTCAGACGAGACCTGCCCCTGACTACGCGACGCGCTCATGGTTGGCGAGCGGAGGGCCTGCGTGGGTGTCCCGGCTCCATAGTACTCTTGCGCCGCAGTGCTCTGCGGTATTGCTGGTGGGACGCTGGTGACCCCCGACACGCCGTCGTGCATCCCTGCCGATCCGGCTGGCACGGCGAAATCCAAAGGTGGGACGGATGGCCTTTGCAGAAACAGTGCCGTCTCGGCTTGGGGCGTCCTGTTTGGATCGGCGCCTGACCTGGAGAAGATAGAAGGCGGTCCCGGTTCGCGGGGCGTGCCCTGGTCACTGGGAAGACTGGCCCGTATGCTTTGCGGCGCGGGAGGATGTGATATGTTGCTGACGTTACTTTGTCGGCTTGTTGGGCTCGTATGTGAGGCGACATGAGTCTGGAGGATCTCGGAGTGTGTGCGCAAGATCTCTTCCAACTTGTCGAGCCGCTGCTCCAGCTCCCGGCCATATCCCGCCCGGAGGCCCGGCTTCTTGCGCTCCTTATACTCGCACAGCGCGCTATTCCGTGTACACCAGCCGCATGCCGGTTGCCCGCGATCGCATTTTACCTAACAACAGTCCTGTCAGCAATCACCAGTGTAATATGGTAGCTGTAGCATCAGGGGGAATGCCTCGGGTGAGGAACATACTTTGCGCTGCTTACACAGCTCGCAACTGAATATACTGCTGTCAGTCTTGGGACTACTGGGGCGTTTGGCGAGGCGGAGACGCTTGGAGGCTCTCGCCATGCGCGATGAGGGTCCCGAAACGGGTGGTGAGGAAACGAAAGCTATCTGGCCCTGGGCCTCTTGGTACATGGAGCGTGCGCCTCCGAGAGGCGGGCACGGTAGGTAGGAAGGAGCAGAAGCACTCACGACACAGAGATGGGCCGCTTGCGCTTGCCGGTACGCACAGCGTCAACGTGGTCGTCCAGGTCGTTGTCTAAATCATCCCCGCTCTGTTGCCCGTCATCGCTGTCCCCAGGGTCGGCATTATTGTGGGACGACTGCGGCGACGAGTGCGTCTGCTGGTGCCCATTGTACCGCGGAGGCTGCGCTTGCATCATAATGGCGACCCAGCGCCAGCAGGCGACAGCAGCGGCGCAGCAGCGGCGCACTGGTGTCGCACGTCAGGTATCGTCGTCCTCGCCTGGGACTTGGAAACGGGCTAGCGGCAGATGTGTGGCAGGTGGAGCGGGGGCTGGCGATGCGCACCAACGGCACCCTCCCTACCGATCTGACGCGCACGGGGCAGAGGCCGAGGTTCAGATGGATGGTCAAAGTTGCAGAGGGGTTCGTCCGGTGTCGATCGGGCCTCGGGCGCCCTGGAATATGGCCCGACTCGCGCGCTTGACGAACTGTGTGGCCAAAAACGGACAGGCACAGGCGAGGCCGAAGGAATGCTGCGGCGGCAGAGAAGGCGATGATTCTCCAGGAGGGCGGGTTCGGGGTAATGATGAGCGGGAAGAGCGAGCAGGAGGGTGGGCAGTGGAGAGCTCGAGGCGCTCGGCCGTTTTTATTCAGCCCAACCTGTGCGACTTGCGCTCGCCTGAGGTGCCCTCCCAGATTGTGCCAGTTGTCGCGCACCCGGCTGCCGGACACTGGCGCAGCTGCCGTAATCCGTCCGTTTTCCTGCAATTCCTCCAAGTCCCGTCCTCGTGGCAGGGAGGGGAGCCTGGCGCCCGCGACTGGGACGGGATTTGGTTCTGTGGGGAAGCGAGATTGCGGGGCATTCGGGGAAGCTGCGATCCCCTCCACTGATCACACCCAAGCATTTTTCCATTCTGCCCGGGTGTTCGACAACAATTGGGGGACGGCTTCTCTCCAGCGCGGCGGCTGAACGAATCCTCCAGCCTGCCTACCTGCGGGCTCACCGGTTATCAGGCGTGCCGAGAAGCCATCGACGTCGACATTGCGCCAATTCCTGGTTCCAAACCGGCGACGAAACCTGCAGCTCTGTCTGGTCCGCCCGTTCCACACAGGGGAGGGGAAGCAGGACCCGGGTCAGGATATGCCACACAGCTGACCGGCTGCTGGTGGTCGGACCGGTGCCGGGCGGTGAGGGACAGAATGCGCACTTTGCTTCATTCCCCATTCCAGGCTGCTAGCCCCGGCTCCGATCGCCGGATGGAATGTGAGACAGGCGCTCGATTTCCTGCTGCCGGCCCACGTGGGCAGCGGGCAGGGCTATGCATCGCGCAGTACGTCCACGGGTGCATTGGGTCGCCAGCTCGCGACATGCCACCCCTCCAGTCGCGCCCATGGATTACTTGCAGTCGCCTGCAAGGTCGGTCGGCGCATGCAACCTCAACAAGCAACCTGGAAGTGTACCGCAGAACTTCACCTCCCGTCAGCTATTGCCTGAAGACTGTCGGCAGGCAAGAGAAACGAAGGCGTAGCCCTGCGCGCGCACAGCATGGGTACGGCATCGTATTGATGTCGGAAACCGAGCTACAACTGTGTCTCGGCCCCCACCTGGGCAAGCGCAGAACGCAATTGCAGTGTTTGCATATACAGGCACGGTTCTGCTGTGCTGAGCAGGGACTGAAGCCACCCGACCGGATCGGGCGCGGTGCACGACGTCTTATCGCCTGAACGACCGTGACGACGAGCGACATGGCGTGGGCAACGAGGCCAGTGATCTGGCGTCCGTCGCCGCGCGCTGCCATCATACCATCAGGCTGGCATGTCGACCTGTCGAATCCAGGACCTTCCCGGCATCCCTTCCCGCGAGCTCGATTCCCAAAACGGCCAGCCTGGCAGCTCGTCCTAAAAGGTGGGGTTGACGGACGAAGCATGGCCGGCTCCACGCTTTCTGGGGCAGCTGCCAGGTGGACACGGCGAAACTCCCATTCTCGCCGGGTTCCAGGAATGCCTCTGTGTGTCGGTGTATCACCTCCCGACCTACCATGTGTCTGGTTCCCTTTGTCCCTTCCTCCACCATCCAAAGGGCCAACCACCCCCACAGCTTCGCCTTCCCAGCCAAACAGGATGGGTCGTGAGGTCGGAGGGACCATCACGCCGTCGTGGACCAAAGGAGATATTCCTAATCCTTGCCCGCCATTGGCCGTTCGCATGACGCCTCCGCCCAGAGCCGCCCTATGAAGGAGCTGACGCTAGATATCCTGTGCTGCAACGAATTGCTGAGGAGGAACGGCTGAAGGTATATATATCTTGCCATAACGCCCTTTCCCACCCCTCCTAGGTCTCCTGCACTCCCCACTCATCATATTTGTTGTTTGCTTGCTAGGCCTTCGTCATTATGACCTCAGTCAGGCAGTTCCCCACCATCAAGAGCGTGCGCTCCTTCGTAATTGGAGGAGTTGGCTCAGGTTGGTTACCGCATTGTGCTGAGTTGCTGCCGAGTTGCTGACATCTCCAGGTGGTGATTATCACAACGTCAAAGGCGGCCACTGGTAAGGCCCCGTCACCACTACTGGTGTATGTTGCGGGACTGATGTGATGCAGGCTGATCGACACTCCCATCTCAACACCCTGTTCCCGATGGGAGAAATACCGGGCGTCCAGAACTAGCTGGGGCATTAACGTTCTCGGTTCCTTCTTTCTCGAGATCGAGGCTACGGATGGTACCGTTGGCTTTGCAACCGGTTTCGGTGGTATGTTGCACCAGTTGGGCGCTGGGTTGGTTTGGGACTGACTTGCGAAACCAAGGCCCGCCGGCATGCTGGCTTGTCCACCAACATTTTGAGCGCTTCCTGATCGGGGCGGACCCCCGGAACACCAATCACCTCTTTGAGCAGATGTACCGTGCCTCCATGTTCTACGGCCGCAAGGGCCTGCCGGTGGCTGTCATTTCTGTTATCGACCTTGCGCTCTGGGACCTCATAGGCAAGGTCCGGAACGAGCCTGTGTACAGGCTCATTGGCGGGAACACCAAGGATCGCATCGACTTCTACTGCACGGGGCCGGAACCCCAAGCTGCCAAGGCCATGGGATTCTGGGGCGCCAAGGTGCCACTCCCCTATTGCCCAGAAGAGGGCCATATCGGCCTAAAGAAGAACATCGAGTTCCTACGCAAGCACCGCGAGTCGGTGGGGCCTGACTTTCCGCTCATGGTCGACTGTTACATGTCGCTCAACGTTTCATACACCATCGAGATTGCGAAAAAGTGCGAAGAACTCGACATTCACTGGTGGGAGGAGTGCCTGAGCCCGGATGATACAGACGGCTTCGCGCAAATAAAGCGCGCCCACCCCACGCTAAAGTTCACCACGGGCGAGCACGAGTATTCGCGCTACGGTTTCCGTAAGCTGATTGAGGGCCGCGATCTCGACATTATTCAGCCCGATGTGATGTGGCTCGGTGGCATGACAGAGCTTCTCAAGGTGGCTGCCATGGCCGCCGCCTACGACATTCCTGTTGTCCCGCATGCCAGCGGCCCGTACAGCTACCATTTCGTCATCAGCCAGTCAAACACGCCGTTCCAGGAGTATCTCGCTAATTCGCCTGACGGGAAGAGTGTGCTGCCTGTGTTCGGTGACCTCTTCATCGACGAACCCATTCCAGTAAATGGGTTCCTGACGGCGAAGGATTTAGACAAGCCCGGGTTCGGTCTCACCCTCAATCCGATTGCGCGGGCCAAGCTCATTCCCAGCGCGTACCTCCTATCGCCGCCACCCTCGAACGGGCTCCGTCCACCGACGCCGCCCGAGGTCGAGTCGGAGAAGGTCGTTGAGGCACAGGAATGACCGAGGCAGTACAATGCAACTCACCAGAGCAAGCCCCCTGGCTGAGAGTGTTGGGGTGCCACGATTTGGGGTCTCTTAGCGAGAATTGGACGGGATGGGACGATGTGACAGCGGGATCTGCACCACATGGCGAACCGGGTGGGTGGCGTCGGGTATGACTATTCAACACATCATCCGCGTCGTGTTATATTGTTTCTTATGCTATCAATCACATTTTGCGTTCCCTGTCTTTTAAACACACGTCGTCCTTGTGAACCACAAGCCCCAGGCCCATCCAAGGGGCAAACTGACGTCATGCGGCCTGCTGAGTGGAGGCGGCCAGCCGCAGCCGAGTTAAACACCGTGACGGGACCTGCAGCAGTGTTTACCACCCGGCGGCGCCCCCGACAAGCCCCGGAAGAGACCCGAAAAGCTAACACGGCCTTTCCCGACGGGACGGGTTGCCGCGGACAAGCGCACAAGTCACAAGTCACAAGTCACAAGTCACAAGTCGCGAACCCGACCAGCGGGCGCTCGCTGTAATTGAGGCCGAGCCACGGCGGGGTGCCCCCCTGTCGGTCATCATCGGGTGGACCCTGGGTGTGGCTAAATGCAACAACGCGGATATTTTAATCTGATATGCGTGTCTCGACAGTGAGATCTTGGAGGTATCTTGTAGATCACCCACGTGCCGCCGAGAAAGGACTGAACTGTCCCGCTGCGCGCTGGGGTCGATCCGGGCTTGCGGAACCGTCGTGATGCCAGCGGCGCCCGGGCCGCAACAAACAACCCCGACCTCCGTTACGACTCCCCTTCCACCCCCTTTTTATCTTTCTTTGGGCCCGCAGAAAGGCCGAGAGGGCATCAGCGACGTTCAGCATTGGGTCGGAATTAATCCATTACCCCACCTTCAGTTGAGGCTCCTCCTCCCCGCGCATGTTGGTAGGCAGTTTGTTCGCCAACGGCCGTCCCACCGTAACCGCACTTCAACTTTTGGGCCTCCAAATATACATCCCCTTCGACTTACAGCTCCCGTAACCACACCCGCATCCCGCAGCCCACCATGCCCGTCGCCAACCTCCTCGCCGGCAAAACCGCCATCATCACCGGCGGCACCACCGGCATCGGCCGCGCAATCGCCCTCGCCTTCCTCGCCCAGGGCTGCAACGTCGCTGTCAACCACCTCAACCTCCCCCAAGACCGTCCCCACCTGACCTCCCTCCTCTCCGAAGCCGCCTCCCTCCTCACCGCCAACCCATCCACCACCGGCCGCCTCGCCCACCTCCCTGGCGACGTGCGCGACCCCGCCACCGGAACCGCCCTCGTCGCCTTCGCTCTGCAGTCCTTCTCCTCCCCCCGTCTCGACATCTGCGTCTCCAACGCTGGCATCTGCACCTTCGCCGAGTTCCTCGACCTCGACGCAGCCCTGTACGACAAAACGGTGCGAACCAACCTCGACGGCGCCTTCTACGTCGTGCAGGCTGCGGCGCGGCAGATGGCGCGCGGCCAGACCCCCACCGGCGGCAGCATCATCGGGATATCGTCCATCTCAGCACTGGTCGGCGGCGGCGGCCAGACGCACTACACGCCTACCAAGGCGGGAGTGACGAGTCTGATGCAGAGTACGGCGGTGGCGCTAGGGCGGTATGGGATTCGGTGCAATGCGCTGCTGCCGGGGACGGTGAGGACGCAGTTGAATGAGGAGGACCTGAGGGATGAGGAGAAGGGACGGTATATGGAGGGGAGGATTCCGTTGGGCAGGGTGGGCGAGCCGAGGGATTTGGGCGGGCCGGCGGTGTTTTTGGCGTGTGAGGAGTTGAGTGGGTATGTGACGGGGGCGCAGCTGTTGGTCGATGGAGGGTTGTTTGTTAATTTGCAGTGAGGGGTGTTGGGGGGAGGAGAGGATCAGGGCGATGGGGATAGGTGAATTGAAGTAGCTGTTGGTTGCTGGCGAAGGAGCCTGTGGTTGCAACTCCCTCCGTGTTTTTGCTGAACTGTAGGAGTTTGAGGCTTTTGCTGCAGTGATACGCGCAAGTGCCCCTTCTTATGCAAGGCATACATATCCCAAAGCAAGCGATATCGACTTAGGCAGTCTCTCCTATACCACTAAGCCTTCCTATTCTCTAACCAGTTTCAGTGGAAGGCGACTAGTTCACGACCTGCTCGGTAGCCATGTTAACCTTCGACATTTGATCAGGAAGCGTTGGCTGGGAGGTTGTTTTGGTCGTTTTGAATACTACTCAAGCTGGATAACATAGGGATCAAGTGGAAGCAATCCAGAGCCAAAAGGTATCCGCTGTCGTTCGGGATATGAGCAACGCTCTTTGACTGTTAATTATGCTCTCCCGACGGATACCTAGTCTCGGATTCGAGGATTTTTGAATTCCTCGGCTTTAAAACAGCAAAGTTTCGTTTTCGAACTTATGGATCGAAGTCGCATCTCAACCATAATAAGGTTCTTGGTCAGCTTATATGCGAAGCTTGGCTTGTCTGCCGTTTCTGGTTTTGTTGCAAAGCTTGAAAGCTTTCGTCTACGCCGCGGAAGCGTCCTCGAACAGCGGGTTGCTATCATGAGGTATCTGCGTCGCTGAATAGACCTAGAACTTGTCAACAATCTTTATTCAAAGCGCCTCGCTGTCCTTTCATAACCTTAAAAGAGCCAAGTCCTTGACAAGCGGTTTGTGAATGCGGCCGTTGCCCGTGCTTCAAGCCGTGAGCCGTCGTACCATTGAAAGTAAGGGGGCTGTCTTCACATTGTTGAATGGGATGGGGGGAAGAAACGGAAGCCTGTAGGTAGAATAATGAGCCAGTACGGACAGAATAGGTAGGTAAGCACTTGGATGTCGTGCTTCATTCAACCTAGTCCGATCTCCGCGATCTGGTCTTGGCAACTCTGTCTCAACGACGGGAAGAGTAGGTGAGCAAGGGTTGAGTCTGAGTTCAGAGTTAGAGAATAATCTGAACTTCAATCTGCATTCCCGCTCATCCAACAGTCTTGGCTATTGCGTTGTTGTTTTAGGGTAATGTGGGTGGTTCTGGATCAGTCCCAAGCCGCAGGTCCCGTCATGGTCTCGTGCCTTCTTTTGGTGGCAGCCAACGAAGACCGCCAAGAGTGGGCAGAGGCATAAACAGGCGAAAAACTTCCCGGTTTTGGTTGTGATAATCATAACTGGCGGGAGATCATTATGCATTCCCAATCAGCACGGTGAGAACGAAACGAAGACGCGCCTGGAAACCAGCAACAGTGGGGGGTTGGGAGGCGCCGTGACGCATGAGGGGCAGCGAGTTAAAGTGCGCGGGGTGTTTTGGCGAGGGGCATCATTGGTGCTGAGCGAATCTCGGCCCGTGCCTGACGCGTGGGGATGACCTCTTGACCTGCGGAATGCAGGTCGACTGGCCTCCCCAAATGGCCCCCAGCCACTTGGTCTTCGCAATTGACCGCTTCATCTTTGGCAGAATACGATTAAAGGATTAAATCACTGAGTCTCTTCAATTTGGAAATTTCTCTTTCCGCAAAAAAGTCCCGGAAATCTGCTTGGTCTGCTGGGCAGTGACATTGACGCTGGCTATCTAATCTACGCAAGCGGCGGTGACCCGGCCAGACGCGACTGAACTAGAGAGCCCACGTCACAAGTCCCACCCTGCACCCACTCCACCAATTTCTCGAGTCGCTCGAGTCGTGCAGCGTCTTTTGGGCGATCCCAGAAGTTACCCACCCACGTCCGAGGGTCGTCCATGTTGTTTTTCCCCGAACCTAAAACCCATCTACGTACGAAGTACGTTGTATTGTAGCATTCTCTCCGCCGAGACCACGCCTTTGTCGAGCCCTGTCCAAAAAAAAAAACATTCACCACCGAACCCCGGTCGTGACTATGCTATCCGCGACTGCACTTCGATCCGACAACCGATACCGCCTTCCGCCACAGTAGGAATGGCCGACATCTCGAGCGCCAGATTGGGGGCCTGCGTGGCGCGGCCGCGCGACGTCATGGGCGCTGCTGGCGCCATCGCGGCGCAGCCCTCAGAGCTCCGGTGCTGTTGTGGGAGAGAGGAGTGTGTCTTTTTGAGACACAATTGCTCAGTCCTGCTGAGTGTTGAGCGGGACGTCCACACGGCCGCGAAAATGGGGCAGGTATGTTCGTTGTTGCATTCCATCCATTCCTTGTGGCTACTCTTTGAGTCGACGGCCGGGCCGCTCTTTGTGCCTGCTCCTTCCCTACCGTCCTCCTTGAGAACCGTCGAGTACATTCCAGACAATGTGCTGTCGTGGCTGCTTGTCAACAGACGGCGATATCTACGATGGCAGCCCTTCGAGATGTTTGGCTGTCACGCCGGGAGAAGCCAGAAGATTGTGTTCCCTCGCTTACATTCGCCTTGCAGACGCTACTTGCCCGCCATGAAGCCTACATGGCATCCGCCGAGCGCGATCGCGTCGAGCTCACCGGGCGCATCGAGGTTCTAGAGCACGAAAACATCGAGCTGGAAACGAAGAACAAACTCGCCGTGGACGAGAACCACAGCCTTCGGGAGGAGCTCGAGCAACTCAACGAAACCGTCAAGGATGCCGATACCAGGATCGAGTCGCTCGAAGCCACTCTGCGGGATTCGATGCGGGAGGTGCGCAGGTTAGAGAGTGCGGCAGAGAGAGCAACCAACCTCGAGCGCCAGATAGCTATGTTGGAAGAGGAGCAGGCTACTCTGCAAAATACACTCGTTCACACACAAGAAGAGGCCCGGACGGCTATGTTCCGGTGGAAGCAGGCGGAGAGAGGCCTCAGCGACCTCCAAGAACAGCTGGAGCGCATGGAAAAGGAGTCTAGAGAGGAACGGGAGCGCCACGTCGAGGTTATCGGTCGAATGGAAAGGCAACGGGTTATGGAGAAAGAGCTGAGCACGGCGGCCGGCAGATTAAAGGGCGCGGCAGCAGTGAGGTCCATGACAGACAGCAAAAACAGCCGGGGCGTCGTTTCGCATTTCGTGCGCGACCTCCTGCAGGATAACGCCACCCTTCAGCTGGGTATGGCGGAACTGCGCGAGCTGCTGATGAGCTCCAACGACGAAATCCAGATGCTCCGGGAACAGCTGTTGTATCATCAGCCTGTGGTCAACCACGACGTCAGCTCCCCATCAACCCTTCGGGCCGAACTGGAGCAGAAGGAGCCGCCAACCCCCCCAAGGGTCTCACAGGAGCTTCACATACACCATCACTACCATGTCACACACAAACCCGATATCAAGAAGCCCAAGAAGCGGAGACAGGGCATCACATCGGGAACCTTTACTCCACTGCATATTTCAACTCCATCAACGCCCACGACCCATGCGCTACAGCGTTGGCAGCGTCACGGATCTTTTCCCACATCGCCCAGAAACGAGGCACCAGGCATGGATATGCCGTCGAACGGCAGATGGTCAATCGTCTCTGACAGTCCGTCAGATTTGTCGTCATCGGCGCCGAGCTCCCCCCCATCAAATCCACGCCACTCACTGTTCGACCGGGGCATCATGGAGATATCATTGCCAAATTCCCCGACAACAAGCGTGGATCCAATGTCGCCAGCTTGGCGGACTTCACATAAAAAACGGCCGTCAGAGGTATCTACTCGGAGCATCACAGCTCCAGGGGCATTTCCGAGCCTTGCGCCGCAGTATTCTCAGAGTCCCCAGCCACACCCACTGACAAACCTCATCCACGAAGAGGATATGGTCCCTGAAGAGCGCACAGCCCCATACACAACCGACGATGTTCCTGGCCTCACGCGAACCGTTCCCTCGGCAGACGACACAACGATTGAGACAGCCAGCACCGATGCCGAAGGGGATGACCATTTTGACCCACACATAGCGCAGTCTCCACGAAGAGTGCGGCGCGTGGTCTCTCACGAATCCATAATGTCCCTTTCGAATGGCATGGACATCCATACTCTCAAGGCTCGGCCAAGTCAGCTCACTCTTCGGCCGCTTGGCCTAACCGCAGCCGGCACCAATATCAGCTCCGTCACTGCGCGCCCAACCATCGCGAGAGGCAATACTGGTGGGAAAAGGAGCAGTTTACTTCTGCGAGACAATCTCGCAACTGTAGGGCTGGGTCTCCCTATGCCGAAAGGACGGGGTGGTGGTCGAGTGGTATCCAATCCTGTTCACGGCGGCTCTCGACCATCCCCGGTCAACACTCTGAGCAGGCTCGTCTCCTGGCGCCCTTGGGGAGGCGGCGGCACCAGCTCGAATCCCTCGCCGCATCCAAGCCCGTTGGCGTCGCCCGCTATAAGCACAACTAGGGAGATCCACATCGGCGGCACGGCTGCATCTAGCCCCGCAGTGTCTCAGGCATCACCGCCGGGCAGCCTCTCCTCGGCGGGAACCTTTCGAGCCCCGGGAATCAACCAGCCCGGAATGATACCTGGGTTCCACGAGTACTTCGCCGCCCATCAGCGAAGAGGACCACCAAGCAAAGTGTCAGTCGACGATCTTGGACAGATCCAGGAGGCAATGCGGGAGGTCTTGGACGACACATGACCGCCCGCATGCGGCCGAAAAAGGAAGGAAATTTTTTTGATCGAGGCAATGATGCCTCTGTATGATACTCTGTATGAAACCGGTGGGAGGCAGAGATTGTACATGGACTTTTGTGCATACATGGGAGCATTTCATTTGTATCATCCATCGCATCGGGTGGTGTTTTGGCTTGGCTACACGCCTCAATTCTCTTTGTCAAACAACGATATCCCGGCATCAATTGGATCAGGTCGGGGTCAGGGAGCGGTTATTTTAGTACTGGCGCAAGACAGTCATTTTTGGACAGCATTCGAAGACATATGGATAATAAATACCCGAGTTTGTCGCGTCTGTTGTGCAAAGGAAGACGCGTCTGGCAGATAGCATAGTGCATTGAGACGAGCACTGCGACATAAGTGAGAAGTTGCGAGATCACCGTCACTGACAAGTCATCGCAAAGAGTGCAAGTTAATGCATTTTATTAATATTGATGTTTTCCCGATCATTAGATTAATTACCAGACCCGTCAGGGCACAACTGTGAAGCTGTAATGCAAACAAGTTCTCAACGCTTTTCCCCGTGAATTGTCTTGGTCTCAATTGAATATGCAGTCCATTAGAAACAAAGCGCCAAACATGTTCTCCATCTCAAATCCCTATCTTTATCGTCCAAAGCCCATGACAATCCACGTTTTAACTCCCCGCATTCCGGCTGACTGCTTACGCTTCGAGTCCTATGATCGCAATTTTCCCGGATCCGGTAAGACCAGGATGATGCGCCACTCGGCATTCAGACGCGCCAAGCATCGATCGACCGGTCAGCATCTTAAGCCAACCGCGATTGGCTACTTAAGAAGAGGGGGGAGTAGGGCGGGTGACGGAGCCACCGATGTTGAGGAGGTACTGGATGTTGTTGAACTCGACATCGAGACCCTTAATCTGCCACTGGCCGGCGTTGTAGGCAGCGGTCAGGATGGTAACACCGCGGACCTTGGTAGCAGTGAGGCCGGGCGCGGGGACAGCGAAGGTAGCGGACCAGACGAGCGAGGCCGAGTCGCAGTTCCAGGGGCCGAGCTTGTCGAGCTGGAAGGGGAGGTGGTCGGGCTGGACGGTTTGTTAGTCATGGAATATTCCAAGCAGAGACGGAGAGGAAGCCTACCTGAGTGTGCTGGTGGTCGATGAAGCTGGTCTTGTTGAAGATGGGGAATCCAACGGGGAGACCATTGGGGGGGATGAGAGAGTTGATCGACTCGGACCAGTCGACGAAGTCGTCGGCCAGGTACTTGGTGTGCTTGGCATCGTCCCAGAAGGTGATCATGCCCTTGTAGGCATCGACGAGCTCATCGACGTCGCTCTTGCACAGGCACTTCTTAGGCTCGCTGGCAACGCGGACCTCAACGCCGTTGCGGGTGATGGTGGTCGAGCCGACGGCAGCGGCGGTGGCCGAAGCGGCGAGGGCGAGGGTGGTGAAGAAACGCATCTTGAATTATTAGGTTTGGTGTTTGGAAAAACGAGTGTCTCGCCGTTCGAAAGTCGGGCTATTAGGTAAGAAAAGAGGCAAACGGGAGCTTAGAGCTAGATGCCTGGTATTGAATGCGGATGCGAGTGAAGCTTCTGTTGCTGCCGGAATGGGGGATCTCGCCAATCCTTATATCTCGACCGCGCTGCTCATGCAGGTCGAGCACCTTTCATTTCTCCTGTTGCACTGCAGGGGGTCGTGGAAGGGTGTGACGAGGGTCGACGGGGACTGCGGCTGCGCTGCACAGTCCCACAGCCACGACTTCTCGTCACCCGGGTTTCCCCCAACCAGTTTGGGACATTGGGCAGGCCCATCGGAGCATGGATGCCGGGGGTGCAAGGGTCTCTCAATGGCCAACAGGTGCGGCGGTTGCAGGAGCAGCAGGAAAGTGGATGACAGGATCGAGGAGTGAGCAGGGAATGTGCCACAGGCTGGGCATGGCTTGTCCACCGGGGCTGGTTCCAAGATGACGGACGAGGACGGAAGGCCCAAGGAGCATTGGCGAGAGCCCTGCAGCGCATCAATAGCTTCGGACTTCTCAAGCCTCGCTCCACTGGGGCTTCCAGACGACGCACTGTTGATCCACTGTCAGACCGTCAGCTTGGTCTCGAACCGCGAAACAGGGAAATTTCTCGTCACAAAAAAGGAAAAGGAGATGTCCAGAGCCTGTGCAGCTAGCTTCCCGTCTCGGTCCCAGCTCTGCGCCGCCGACTCTCAGGCAGAGCTGAACCTCGAACCCAGACGAGCGATCGCTGGCGAGCTCCGCAAAAACAAGCGACCCAATAATCCGGGTTGGGGCCTCAAGCTGCCCATCCGCGCGGTCGCTTGTTATTGAGAGCTATTAATTGCTCCTAGGGCCGGGCCCATCATCTTGGCGCTCGGACAGTCGACCTGGGCGTGCTCGGCGTGCTGGGCGTCCAAGGTGTCAAGCATATCGCGGTGTGTGGGTCTGGAGAACGCGGTGTGGGTGGGCCCGCAGCCCAGCAAACATCAGCCAACTACATTGCGCTACAATTGCGCCCCGAAAGCCCTCTTCGTCGACGTGCGGGCTTCTGTCTCGCCGCTCGGGCCGACGAGGCAAGCTGATTCGCACCGGCGATCGAGGTGCAGTTGGGAAAATGCACAAATACGAAAAACGGGACGCTGGAGAGCGGTTGGGCCATTCACAACGGCAGCCCGGTGCCGGCTGGCTGGTGTGTCACGATGTCGCCCAGCACGTCGCACATCGTCCGGTCTTACGGGCCCTGGGAAGGAGTCTCACGGGCTGAAGATCACTGCCAGCCAGAATGCGGTCAGGACGAAATTGAGGGGTGGCGGCCGCCATTGCTGCCCGGTGCTTGTAATGCGATGTGTCGTGGACGCGCGCGACAGGCAGTGTAAATTGCCAGTGTCATTGCCAGGGAGAAAAGAAAAGGGGAAGGCGTGGCTTTGAACCGGGCAGGTTTAAGATTACAATCCCACGTCCTTGCGGTGCCAGTCCCGAAACCTGGACAGGACCTGAGCGATACGACGATTACTGCCTCAGCGCAGAGGGGCGTGTGTTGCCTGCCGCCTGCCCTACAGAAAGGCAGGCCCGTTACTCCGTACTAAACCCGGGGGGCCAACCTACCCAATTCAATTTCCACAAGGCCCCGACAGAACACCAACTGCCCGCCTGGTTCCTCGTCCTCTTGTCCCCGCATCAGTCAACGGCCAAATCAGAGGCGACGTAACTCCCTGGATTTTGGTCCACACCCACTTCCATTTCCACGCTCGCCGCTTTTGCCCCCGGCTGCTGCCGTGCCCAGCCGCCTGCCTCCTTTTCTTGCCAATTAATTTAAGCTCTGCGCGAGCGACGATCCCGCCCAGATGTGTCCACCATTCAGGCGTGCCCCTTTCCAGCAGCCGCACGCGAACCCATTTCCCCACACGATCCCTTTTCACTCCTCCCTAGCTCCTTTCAAGGAGGGCTTCCACGGCCGACACTACCGCCACGATGCCGACACTGGGAATTGGGTCCAGCCACAGACGTGTTGGGTGCCATGTGGATTAAATTGCCGCGCGACTCTGGCCAGTGGCGTGGAAGGAAAATGATGGTCGCCCGGTGTCAGCCAGTCTCAGCCGCTGTGGCTCTTGTTTTCCCCCGAAAACTCCATGTCTTGGCGTCACAAGCCCTCAGCGTCTTGGGCTCCCCACTCATGCTTCTACTGCCACCTTGACAAGACCTTGAATCGCCATTTCGTGATAATCTTTGATTCTTTGAGCATTTTGCCGACTTGATTTTAATACTGCTTCAACGACGACACTCAGTTTAAGGTTTTGAGTCAGCACTTACTGCCATTCGGTCTAGGGTGCTCAGCTTACGCTGATCAGCCACAGCGTGCACTAATACGCCACCAGCAAAATTTGCAGCGATAATGTTATCGGAGCCAAGACATTCCGTTCTGATTGCGGCGGTTGAACTGCACACCCGTTTGACTATTGGCAATCGCGAACGCCGTCAGCCTCAATCGCGCTCATCGCCGGGCTGTAACAGCGCGCACCTAAAGCCGCGCCGCTCTGCCGGAGCGGCCCCAGAGTGCTGACGTAAAATGTCTCGGTCTTGGCCGGCTCACCTCTCGCTTGCCGGCTCGGACTTCGATGTCAGATTGACAACAAATCGCGCGGGTCACCTGACTGCGCCTTTCGGGCCAAGAGATGACCGCAACAGCGCCAACAAACCAACGAGGCAGCTGCAAAGATACCAGGTTAAAAATAGCGCAGAAGTCCGCACAGCCGAATATCTCGATTTTCGCTTCCAGAAGGCCAAAACTCATGTCGGTTCCCGGAGAGCGGTTAAGGGCTTTTTTTGAGAAGCGTAGCACCCGCTCGGACTGCCTTGCGAAGACACTATGGACAGCGGGTAATTGATCCGTCGTCGCCAAGAATCTGGCACTAACCGACTCAAACCTTATTTGGACCAGCCCACGGTGAGCTGAGCTCACCTCGCGCGCTTGCATGAGGTTAGACTACATTCTCACAGCCTAACACTTCTGACAGACGGCTACCCTCACGCAGCCTCAATTGTCAGATCTCACAGCCTCGAGGGGGGGCATGAGCTAAAATGTTAGCATCATCGCTAACATCATTACCTCGCGCGCCTGAACACTTTTCTCGCGGCCCCTCCCGGATGCGTGCACCGAAATAGTGCTGCACCGAAAAACGAACCCAACTCGACCATGCGTCGCACCACCCCACCACCACGCCTGACTTCCCACTACAAACCTCGTCCATGCGCGTAACTTGTCCTACGCCGGAAGCTATCCGCTGTGCCCCGATGGTACCACGTCCTACAGCTCCCTCCGGCGCCCGTGCTCGCGTACCCGCCTACCCGTCGTGACACACGCGCGGCTCGTGTGTTGTGCCCCCATCGTTAAACCGGAAACATTGTTCCTTCGCGGCGCTGACGAGCCGAGTTGTGCGCTAGATGCAGTAGCTGTCCGTCATGATCGTATTGGCCTTTCATTCCTGCACTCGCCCATATTATGCATGCATTGCTCGAGTATTGGGACGAGATCTTGTCGAATCTTGACTCGGATGGATTTGAGAGTGAAAAAACAGCCAGCAATGCCATATGTCCCCATCCATGTGTATATGTGCCTATTAAACATCGCAATTGTGGTGATATATGTATCCATCAACCCACAAGACTCAACCAGGAAACAAAACCCCCTCCAAATCCCTCCCCCTTCAAACCGCCTCATCCAGCTCAGTACAGCTCTCCTTCATCAGCAAACTTCAAGCCCACCTGACCAACCTCCTTCCCACCACATAGCATCTTGTAATACATATACCCCATATCATCATCGAGCACCGTAACAATCTCCACTTCGATTCGGTATATCTTCGCGTTCCGACCTGTGATGGGCCTCAGCACTTGCTTTGATGGGAACTTGGTGAGGTCGACTCCGCTGAGGTCCATTTCGAGAGTCCCGATCTTTCTTATGGCTGGTGTGAGGGAGGGAGCTTGGTTAGCACTTCATGTGCGGAGGGATATGTACTCTGTGTGGTACAGTGTTAGGAGATGTTGACATACATTTATGGTTCATCTTGTCCGGGGTCTCGGACGCCTCGCTCTGGAAGAGCGTGTAGGACGCTGTGGTGTCCCCTTCGAACATCTTTATTGAGTGGAGTTGCTGCTTCTCCATTCCGGGGGTGACCGTTTCACCCTGTAAGTTGACACGGATTCTGTTAGCAAAGATGCATCGCGACTTGGGGCTATCCAAGAGAGGTTTCAATGAGGCTCAAAGGAGTTGCGTATCTTACCCGGGCGATGGTCCAGTGTGCATTGTTAGTGGTTATCTTCTTCCCGCTCCATACGTCAATTAAAGCATCAGCTTCGTCGTCAATACCGGGCCGAAAGCGCTTCAGCACTTCGTAGCCGATGTGGAACCGGCTCTTCTTCTGCATCACCACCGGGCCGTTGAGCCCTCGGATTGCAGCGCCAAGGCAAACCGCTTCCCATCTGGTTCAGACGTTTCGTTGTCAGTGTCGTTTCTGAGATTGAGCGTCTAGCTCCGCTGGAGAGCATCACAAACGAAAGTTAGGACTCACGATTTATGGGGACTGAAGAGCGTGATGTCCTTGGGGCACCAGTCTTTGATTTTTGAGTAGAGGTATGGTGAGTCCCCGAATCCACCGACGAGTAGTAACGTCTGTTGTATTGCATCATGTCAGTTTGCTTGTCCCGGTATCGAAGTAACTCGATTCAGGGGAACTTGCTGTGGTTCGAAGGTTGCTTTCTGCTAGCGTGGCTGCCATTTGTTGTGTGATCAAGCCGATGATTTTCTTTACAACGGGATCAAACAACGTTTTCATGTCATCACTGACGCCCAATAAAAAGTGATGTGTCAGTTCAGAAACCCAGATCGAGTTTATAGGGAGCGGATTGCTCTCACGTTGTCAGTAGCACCTCGTCGTCTTCTGTATCGTAGTACTCAGAGTCCTTCGCTTTTGGCATCTTCAGGTGGAGGCGGTACGTCTTTGAGTATTCCGAACAGCCAAAGTCACGCTTTGCCGACTCAAAGTGGCTCATGAAGCTGGAGCCCGGCCCAGTCTTCTCCCGCTTGAGACCCGTGAAGGTAGAGCCAAATCGATTGCACATTAGCTTGTAGAATGCCCGATCGATCGTCGTCGAGCCGCACTTTCCACCTGGTAAGGGGTTAGCACCGTATATCATACTATATCTGTCCCAACGACCTGCCTTCGCTAACGCAAGCCTGGTGTAGAAGCAGTTTAGGCTCCACTGCCACTATTTTGTACGATGCGAGATCCTGGTAGGTGACATCGCATTCAGCACCCGTAAACTCCGGGCTCTGTGTTTGGGACCACTTACCACTGTCCCCCCTCCGCAGTCGCAGACGAGAACACCATTTCCAGGCTTTCGATAACGTCGAGTCAGCACGCTGCATAAGCTAATCTCCTGGACACGGCCTTACTTGTACGTTCACGGCCCGATGCGAGCTTCCCGGGAGAGTAAGCTCCTGAAGACAGGCAACGGCGGCCGCCTCGGGCTCGCTGATCAGATAAATTGCATCCCCCTCTCTCGACCCAAATCCGGCACGAAGGGCTGCGTCTCTAGTCATGTTCTGGGCCCGAATGGACCACATTGCGGGCAAAGTGAACCAAAAGTCGATCGGGATAACGTCCAAGAGCGCAGCCGATATCTTCTGCTCCAGCTGGCGCATCATGTGCTTGTACAGCAAGGCGAGGTAGTCAGTCACGACGCTCTCGACTGACTTCCCTGGCGGGAGCTCCATGATGCGCTCGTGGTGTCCCTCGCCGAGGTTGCCGAGGGCGCCGTCATCGAAATCCGAGAGCTTGGTGTGGCGATCGAGTAGCAGCTTTGTCCAGCAATACGCGGTGGCGCTAGGGGGCACTGAGTATCCCCATGTCACTGAAGGTTGGTATGCGATGCGCGACGGGACCTGCTTCTGGAAAGCATAGCGCTCGCCGGACGCACCCCAGTTGGAAAGGACATGGACATCATCGGTGCCCGCCGCGTTGGACATGGCATAGCTGATTCCTGTTTTCTGTGTGAGCGCATGACCGACACGAAGAGTCACGATACGGTGTCATACCGGAAAATGTCGTGCCATAGTCGACACCGACAATAAGACGAGTCTTGGTCATTTTGCTTTTCTTTTCTTCGGCTTTCGGCTGGAAGCAGATTTGGTATCATGGAAGAGACGGCAGATGTCGGACATCACGGGCTTGTCTTGGGGGCGTCGGCACGGAGGACCAAGTCGATATCCCGGGGTTCAGGCATCCATCCTGTCTAGGCACGGAGGTTGTTGTCAACTGTCGGGCGTGGCTTTAGGCCCGCAACGTTTTGGCAAGTCGCTAGGACCAGCACCTTAGGCTCGAGGAGGCAGCGAATGGGGGCGTTTGGCCCGGAGCCTCCTCCAACCACAGGGCAGCACCGTTGCACATCCGTGTGTCGCGTGTGGTGTTAAAAAGCCCAACGAAACCGCACTTCTGCATCATCGACAGGGCGGAATGTCGAGCAGACGAAAGTTGTCGCTTTTTGCGACGCCTCAGATCGATCTCAACGTGTGCTGTCTTGGATGGCGCCACCGCCCAACGGGTGGGTTCCTGGAGCTGAGGCGAGCGGAGTACAGGCTTGGCGTCCTATCGTTCTTTCCTCAGTCATGCCTGGCAGCCAGCGAGTCGTGGTCCATTTGGGCATTGTTCGCTGGCGCTGGCAGTGCCCGATTCGACCAAAAAGGACGCGCCTCGACATGGCATTGAGAACGGATGAGCGACGAACTACTCAACTCGAGCCTTCAGATCGACTCTCATCGCCAATTTGCCACCGATCACATCCAAGATGAAGCCATTCAAGGGCAGTCGCTCTGCATCGCCGATAATCACAGACGGATCTGCTCGTCCGCCCAGCACCCTTAGACGAGGGACAAGCATGTCGCTTCGCTTGTCTCGGCGCGGTACTGCGAGCGGAAGCCCCGGACCTGCCGGGAGCCCAAGCAGCCCGGGTACTTGGGCTCGCGTCGGCCGCTCACTGGGACTTCTGAGGTCAAAGCAGGGACAGGCCGGCGATGAGACGCCCCAAAGTCTCGAGGAGTCACCCATCGAGGCTCTTCCAGGCCTTCCGGACCTTCCTGGCCCGGCAATCGAAGACCTGAATCAGAAACTGGCCGACATGCAGAAGCAGCTCGCCGAGGAACAAGCCAGGACCCACCAGCTGCAAGCAAAGCTCGCCACCGAGTCTAGCACGCGGGAGAAGCTGGAGCACGAGATTGGTCAAGAGGTGAAGGAGAAGGCGCTCCTCCATCAAAAACTCGGCAGCGAGCTGGAGAAGGGCCAGAAACTGGAAGAGAAGCTCGCGGCCGAGAGCAAGAAGGCGAAGCAGCAGCTCCTCCACCGCGAGGATGAGCGTGACAAGAAGATTCAGCTCGCGCACGCTGTAGCCAAGGGCATCATGGACAAGAGCAAGACCTTTGCCTCGTCCGACATCGAAGTCCGCGACTGGTTCAATAGCCGCAGCCAGAGCTGGTATGGATGGGCCAAGGACTTTGCTCATCGAGACCCGCACCGCCTCTCGACCATGCCAGATGCGGAGCGGGGCGAGTTCTTTGACGCCATCTCGCAGTTCGTCGTACTCGAGCACGGCACCCCGGCACTCCCAGCAGCCCTCGCAAGCCAGCCACGGATCTTGTATATCCTGCTCCATGGGCTACTGGCAAATCTACTCTGCTCTGATATCCTCGGGTCACCGTTCTGGCCTCTCGACGCCATCAACCTTCAGCGCGAGGGTTCCTACCTACCGGCGCAGAACAATATGGACAACCTGTACAGGCAACTTGTTGAGTGTACGTCTCCCCTTCCCAATCGTGTCGACTATCAGCCCCTCATCAGATGAGTTGTTCCTAACCCCACCGTAGTGCACCCGCAGACAGCTCACCAATGGCGCTCCTCCATGGCCCGCCTCCTCGCGATCAACGGCATGGGCCCGACAAGGAAAGGCCTCTCCGACGACACCAGCGCACAGCCCCTAAGCCCAACACGACAGCGATACGCAGCATACCTTACCCACAAATTTCTCTCCGGACCCGCCCGCGTCCTTCTCCGCGACGGGCTCGAGCAAAGCGGCTGCGTAGCGCGGCTCTGCGAGGAGATCGATAAGGCGTTGCAATTCTCGCTCGAGCTGTTCTCCAGCCGCTCGTACGTGCGCTGCGCAAGTCTGCTTACCCTCCCGGCCGACTGGGTGTACTCGTTTAGGGTGGACAATGCCGTGCTGGAGCTGTACCAGGCGGACAAGATTGAGAGCCCCGAGAACTATGACGACAGGCGCATTGTGATGATGGTTCGGCCGGCTATTATCGCTTGGGGAACGGAGGACGGGAGGGATTATAGCGCGTGGCGGGTGTTGATGAAGGGACAAGTTTGTGTGGATGTTGGGGACGTGGAGGGAGTGCGGGAGAGCGAGTAGGCAGTGTGAAAAACGGCGAGATGCCCCTGAGACTTTGGATTTGTAGCCCTTTGGAGACACGGTACCGGCGTACAATAGGAGGTGGGGAGAGTTCGGAGTCTGAAATATAGAGTTTGTATTCCAGACTACAAAGTCTATTCTATACAACCAAACTATGAGTTTGCTTTGTACTTGCGTATTCCCTCTTTATCCCACTTGTGCTTTCCGCCCCTTGTTTCCTGTAAGCCATGAAAGGAGCCAGCCTCTGGTAAGACATAACACAACAACAAAGAAACACTCGGCATCCTGGCCACTCCAACTTCCTGCTTCTAAACTCTCCAGGGATACCTCGGAATGACCACCGTTTCTAGAGAGCGGATCAAAAGGCTCAAAACAGGTGCAAAAAACATACAACACCAGGGATTCGCTGGTCGTCACCGACCCAACTACTAGTCTGGCCCTCACTGGCTTGTCTATGGGAGAGCGGACGGGATCCCGAATTCTCCAGTGGGTATGGTCGTATGTGGAAGTTTGTGGTGGTGTTTGGGGTTATGTCCTCTTGGAGTTGCGGTTGTTTTGTGGTGGTGCTGTAAGCATTCACCCACAGGAACACAGAACCAACTTTCAAACCGAAACCAAGCAACAGTCTGACATGCATTCGTCTATCAACCCTATACCCCCAGCCCCCCAATGCAACATCCATAAACATGAACCCAGTCTCCCTCGTTCTCATCTCAATCATGACATGAACATCGTGCAACAAAATCCCGAATCTGAATCTGAATCTGAATCTGCGGCCCAAGGAAACCGAACCAGCACCCCAGCCCAACCATCCAATCCAATCCAATGCGCCAGTCTATAAGCTCGCCCTTCCCATCATGGATTCATACCCTCAGAGTCTCAGGCCAAATCTAAGCCGCGCCGTTAAAGGCAAGCAAGTTAACTGTGCCCTCAGGGATGCTACCAATGACGCCCTTGGTGGCCGTCTCCGCAATGTAAGCGCACAGGGCGGCGGGGGTCTTGGGGCCGAGGAGGCCAAGGAGGTAGGCGCCGAGGCCGGCGATGTGGGGAGAGGCCATGGATGTTCCCGAGATGGTTTCCTGTGTTTTGTTTTAGTTGCTATTTCGGGATGGGAGGGGGTTTGGAGGGAAAGGAGGCTTACAGTAGCAGTAGGGTTCCCAATCCACGAACTCAGCACATCCACACCCGGAGCAAAGATATCCACCAGCGAGCCATAGTTGGAGAACCACGCGCGGACATCAAACTCATCGCTCGCACCGACAGTGCACGCCGTCGCCTCCGACGCAGGCGAGTAGTACGTAGAATCGTCATCGCTATTCCCCGCCGCAACAGCAAGGAACACTCCCGCCTTGACCATCGCCGCCGCGGCGTTGTTGATGGCCGTGGAGCGCGACCCGCCCAGCGACATGTTGGCGACGGTGCCGTTGGGGCAGCTGCGCGAGGGCGCGTCGGCCGTGACAAAGTCCATGCCGGCGATGACGCCGGCCGTGGTGCCGGAGCCGTTGGCGTTGAGGACCTTGACGGCGTACAGCTTGGTCTTCTTGGCGACGCCGTAGTCGACGCCGCCGATGGTGCCGGCTACGTGGGTGCCGTGGCCGTTGCCGTCGGTGGCCTTGCCGTCGCCGGCGAAGTTGGCGAGCCAGGTGGCGCGGCCCTCGAATTGCTGGGGTGGGGGGGGTTAGCTTAGGACATAGTTGAGGCAGATGGAATGTTTGTGGAGGGGGAGCGTACAGAGTGCTCAACGTAAATGCCGGTGTCGATGACGTACGAGCAGGTGCCGGCGCCGGCGCTGGCGTCGTACACGTACGAGGTCTGGTTGGTGGCGCGGTGGGAGATGCGGGCAAGACCCCAGGGGACGTTGGCCTGCGTGACGGCCTCGTTGATGGTGTAGACGGCGTTCTGCTCGATGTAGTCGACCTGGAGTTGCTGTTAAGAAGGGCTCGGTGTGTCGGTTTGGGCTGTGGTACTCACCTCGGGCAGGTCCTGGACGGCCTTGAGGGCCGAGCTGCTCAGGTCGGCGGCAAAGCCCCTGAACTTGCTGTTGCGGTAGATGTGGTTGGGCCTGATCCCCTTGATGGTGTTCAGGAGCGTGGTCTCAGAAGAACCATCCTTGAGCTTGACGATGTAGCTGCCCGGGATGAGCTGGGCTGCGCGGGGCTGGATCACCGGCGCCGCAAGGGCCAGGGGCAGCAGGCTTGCCAAGGTGAGGTAATGCATTGTGCGGATGCTGAGTTGCTGAAGAGGGGGGATAGGTGAGAAGAGGCGAGACGGCTTGGAGTCGAAGAGGACCGAGAGATGGTGTCGAACTCGGGCTGAGGTGTGCTGGTGTGCTTATTGTCGACGTTAAGACGGCGCGATGCCTTCTATTTATCAATGTTGAGGCCATCGACGAGAGGTTGAGGCTGGGGGACCTTCCACATGAAGACTTGGCATTATTGACGCTGCGTGATACCCTCAGTGGGCAGGACTGGGAAGGTCACATAGCTGGACCTGCAAAGGGAGGGTTCACGTCTGAGCGGTGAAAGGGGCGGCAGCAACCTCGACACCCTTACCTCCCGAACAGGGCTTGGCCAAGGCACCTAAGTTTGCGTGATTCGATGTGCCCGTGATGGCTGGTGCAGCCCTCTGTTGAAGCCCTCAACGACGATATCACACCGGTGTCACGCCGCAGCGCGTTCTTGCGACAGACCAATGAAGAGGGCGCGAAATGTGGTATCCGATAAGCCAAAGCCTCAGCATGCAATTTACTAGAGATTCAGAGAGCGAGGCGATGTCAGTAAGCTGCGTTTGGTGCGAGGGAAACTGACCGAAGAATAGGGGTCTTCCTGGTTCATCTCCCGGTGAATCAACCCTCCTCCCCCCCCTTGCCTCGGGACCAACACTCCCCAGAACCAGGTGCTCCGCTCCCGGCGGTAGTGTCAGTAAAAGCCCCGTGGGGGTGTCTCCCATCGCTGCCGTTCCGCTTCCCGCGAGGCCGATGCGTTGACGGGAATAGAAAGTGGTACCGCACCACAGTCCGGGCTCAGGCCGCAACGGCACCGTATAGGAAAGCAGGGCCCTCATTGTGGCTTGTCAACGGTGGAGGTGACCACCCTATGGCACGGTACTGCCAAGCACCCAGCTCGTGGTTGAGATACCCGTTGGTCACGACCACCTTCCCGCTTGGGAAACCGGGTAAAGGCATTGGCCCTCTTGCCCACGCGACACTCTCCTCATCCTGTTGCACGATGTCGAATACGGACTTGGGTCGCGCCAGATGGGTCGTGATGCTGATCTTCTAGAAAATCCTGGATTGAAAATCGAATATGCACCGTCGCTGGTTGAGCGGGATGCGAGGTTATCATGTTGGGTCGCCTCGTGGTCCACTCGCTCGTCCATTGCTCCCGCGGTGTCATCCGTAGGGCATCATTGACGTGGCCGGGACTTCCTAAACGGGGCGCAGGGCTAATATATCTCTGCATCCTCGGGGCGTTTTCGTGGTATAGGGGGGAAATAAATTGAAAGCAATTTACTTCGCGAATCAGCAGCGCATAGGCGAGCTCCTGACGGTGTCGTCTGAGTGGGATGATGGGACGTGGGAGCGAAGCGTGGACAAAGCGCGGACAAAAAAAGAATCAAAAAGCTTGTTCAGGATTGTCGAGGTGGTGTACGACGGCTCTGGATGACCTTGCGTGATAGGGGCTAGATAAGGTCGTGGCGGTCGAACAGCGAGGTCCTTGGGGCTGGCGCCGATTGATTGATGAGCTCCTCGCCGACGCCGGCGATGACGTCTGTTCGGGATTTGGGTAATTCCAGCGCTGCCGGATAAACTCTGGCCGCTGCACATTCTTGGTCTCTTTGGGTGCCGTCGTTATTACAGAGCGTTGGCGATGGAGGGCTCGTTGAGCATCGATGCTTGTGTCTGTACTGGGCCTTGGCTCAGAACGATGTCCATCGGCATCGTCGATCGATTCGCGGGCGCCGTGGAACCGTCGGGCCTTAATGGTCGGAATAAACCCAGGGGTGGGCCAGTCTAATATCTGACCCGTGTGTCGGACACAATACGGGTAGAGGCTCAATGTTGCAGGCCTGGCCTTTGATGTACTCCGCTTGAGCCTCATTGAATACTTCCTGGTACAATAGTCGTCAACTTATTGCCGGGAGATCAACTGCATTTGAACAAAACTGTCAATTGTGATTTGCCTGGCGCTGAGTGAAACCAAACATGTCAGTACCTACTGTGATATCCACACAAGCTCGCTGCCCGTTGTCTCAAAAAGGGTCCCCACCACGCTTGCTCGCCGGTGAGACTGCAATAGAACGACATGAGAACTTCGAGAGATGATCTGACTGGCTGGCCAGCACCCTTTTGTCTCACCCCCGCATCTTCCGAGTCTGGGTCGCTGCGACGAAATTCGGGAACGCCATCTTGGCAATGAGATCCCGCGCTCTGACTGAGACAAAGCCCTTTATGGTTGGGGATGAAAATAAGATCGCAGGTGTTTGAGGACAGCCTGTCGGCCATATCTACTCCAATAAGCTTTGTGAAGCCTAACTAGCCCACTATAACAGTTATTTACAGCCCTGTATTACATGTCAGAAGCACTGCACTCTGGATTCTGTGGATTTGAAGGGGTTGTAACTGCGTGATTGCATTGCTTGTTCGGCTCTCTGGCTCAGCCAGAGAACCTTCCTTATAGCTGTGAATAGTGGCAAGCCGTGTGGCAAAGCCACGCGGCTACAATTGCGCGTCTGTGGCAATGGTTACAAATCTATTGTTCTGGTGGTTTCCAGACTCTTCTTTTTGACAGTTCTGGCCTCTGGCCAGAACCCCTTTCTTTCTGACATTACAGGGCTCTTTAGTATTCCCACTGACGAACTATAACGTACAAACCACTATATTCCAGAGCCTAACAGGCCTGTACGGCCTGTAAGCGTGATACATTCTAATAGAAGCGAATTACATAAGTTATTAATTTATATTTTACTATAAAAGCTAAAGGCTTTATGGCATTTGTAATAGTTAACAAGAACTGTAATCTTATAAAGTGTCTTAAGAGCAATCGCGTATGGGACCTGGTAGTTACAGCTGTGAATAACAGTAAAGAAGACGCAGAGGGCCTTAGCATCCTATTCTGTATAAATGACGTAATAGTAGCCTTCCTTTATTATAACACTTTCTATCTAAACCCTAGTAAAAGCTGCATTAAAAATAGGCAATGCCAGTTACAGATAGGAGGATAAGACACGGAATACTGTCTATTTTGATAGTACTTAACTGTCTTAGTTCTCCTTAAGAGTAGCCGTCCCGTCCTAAATAGCAAATCCTGAATTGGCATTTGTGAGGGTAAGAAGTACATCGCCTGCAGGGTCGATCGCATGGTTACATGGTGGTCCCGGAGAGTAGAATGTAAAAGTTGTCATTTCTAATACAGGTGGGAAACTAGACATCAAGTAAGAAGTGTAATTTTTTTTTAGGCATTCACTTACGATCTGAAATCAGTGACAATTACGCGAATATACTTAAGGGAAGCTCCGCACTGATCCCTTCAGAGGCTGGCTGTTGTCGCGCATTTTACACACCAGAAATCCAGGACTGACGATCCAGATATGGACTATATCCAATTCGTCTACCTTTATTAGTCCGTTGCTGTAGGCCTCAGTGCATTAATGGAAACAGTGCATGGACTAACGCGGGGTGTCTGCACAGCCTATTTTTTAAGAGAACACATCTATGCACTGTAGGCAGCGTCTCCGTGTACTGTAGCCCCACCAAAACTGCCATACATAACCCTAACCCCCGGACACCACCCTAACCCTCCCAATCTCTAACAGCTGCTAAACTGCGACCGCACTCAACCTCCTCAATTGACCACACCGCAAACAACGCTTACACAATTAAATCTGCGCAAATAAGGCTAATTCTTCCATTTCTGCAATAATCCTACAAATAACTACTAACTATTTAACTAATTAAGCACTCTCTACGGCTTCCGCAGCCTCTGATTAGCCCACAATTGCCTCTGCAATTACCTCCGTTACTTATAACTGTGAGTTTTAAGTACTGTTACGCGTAATTCGCGTAATTTTCATAACCTTACTTATTCCTACTGTCGTCGCTAAGGCCTGACGGCTTCTAAATACTGTTACGGAACTGCCTCTATTCGCAGGGATTCTTCTACCGCCTTTAAGGGCGCTACTGGACGTTAGAGTACTGTTTATACTGCTTAAAGCTATTACTAACGCCCAGTCTAACTTTATTCCCTCTTACGATAAGGGCACGTGGCGAATACTGGGGTTAATACTAGATTAACAGCCTGTAAATCTTACTCTGCCTTTATTCTAAGTCTTTATTACTCCTAAGCCCTGTACACTTTAGCTAATAACTATAATAATGCTGCTAGTTTAACTAAGTGGTGAAGGGGGCTAGGTGGCTGGAATAACTTTCTAGCTGCCTTAAGGGAGTGGTTCTGTAAGCCTTAGGGCGTTAAGGTTATTAGTAAAGGTATTTAAGCCTTACAGTCTGCTTTTAAAGTTAGTAACGTAGTTAAACTCTTAATATCGTAAGTATTAATCCTTATTAAGAAGACTTTTAACTAATTATTAAAAAGGGTAAAAGTCTTCCTTAACTAAAGATAACTTCTTATCTTTATACCGATAGAAGAGCTTATAGTTACAGGGTATACTATAATACTTCGTGAAATTACCAGTACATTTTATTAAAGGGGTTAGCGTTAGATTAAATCAAGTCTGTACAGCTTTAAGTATAATTCTGTATTATTTTATAACTAAACTAAATACTTTTACAGAGACTCTGTACAGTGTAGTCCTTAACTATTCTCTACTTAAGAATTTATACCAGATACGATCCTTCTTAACGTAAATTACCTTTACAATATTAGCCTTTATCTCCTTAACTATATTAATTAACTAGATAATACATTTGTAAATAGTGCTAATGCTAATAATAATAAAGGACTTAAAGTAACAGTTAACTAACTCTACTAATAAGGTAATACACTAACTGAAGTTAAGGTGTTTATTACAGTAACAGGTAACCTACTCCTTAACTACTACTATTTAAATCTCCTTAAGGTATAAGATAATAGCAGTCTGTTAATAAAAGAATAACTTAAGCTTATCTTAAGTAATATAAAACTTATCTATAATAAGGGCGTATAGAACTTTAAGCCAGAGCTTATACAGGCTAGCTATAAAGTACTTAACGGCTTTAAGAACTAGGGTAAGGGGGCTGTTAGTAAAGTTATTATTATAATTAATAACACTTTATTTATATACCTAATTTAGATTTCTCTCCTTATCAGCCGTACTCACAGGCCTAAAGCCACTAATCTAAGCGGTAATAAAGCTTACAGCTACCTTATTTTACTTAAATTTAATCTTCTTTATAACATTTATATTAATGTGAAAGATGTAAATTTAAGGTTTAATGTTAGAAAACTGGTTAGTTATAGCTCTTTTTATCGTTATGTCGTAATCTGTAATAGTTATAATTAACTCCAGAGCCTTAATCTTTACTTATAAGGCATTAACTTATTCTATTAGCTAATTAAAGCCTTCTTAGCGTTTGTTATTTATAAGGCTAAAGGTATAAGAGAAGGCTATTTTAAAGTGGTTAAGGGTAACGATTTAAAAGAAAGCTAAGCCCTTATTATTAGTTTAGTAAGTATTATTATATAACTGTACCTAAAGGTACTGTCGTTATTACTTCTTATACCAATTTATAAACTAGAATAAACCCTTTAACTTACAAACCCCTTTACTTTTATTTAAAGACTCCGCCCACTTTACAGTATAAGGAATATTCTCTTTTTTAAGTATCTTTATAGTTACTAAAAAGGGGTTATAATTATTAAGGACCTTCTTCCACAGACAGTATCGATAATTTTAAAGTTACCACACTGTGAAGATAATACCAGGGAACACCATATAAAACTTAACACTAAGCTCTTTATTCCAAACTATTAGCTGATCGATATACTGCTTAATAAACTCCACTTATTCGTTATTAAAATTCTTCTTAGGTAGTTAGTAATTTATAAAGTCGTAATTCTTATATTCTTCACAGTTAACCTTAACCTTAAAAGTCCAAAGCTAATTGTTAACTTACAAAGCCTTAATAATACCCTCTTAAATACAGCTAGCCTTTAATATAGAAATCTTCTTTAAGTAAGCTCTTAAAGGTTATATCTTACCTTTAGCACAGCTAAAAGTGACTCTTAAATACCTAAAGTTCTTAATAGGGTTCTTTAAATGTAATTTAATAATAAAGAAGTAAGCCTTAGCGTAATACTTTTAAAGATCTATCACTAACTTATCAAGGGAGGTGTACTTATAAATAAGCAGCGGATAACCTTACGGAGGATTCACGAACAGAGTTACTAGGCTAGTATTATAAGTAAGCTTGTTATTATTATTGGAGTTATTACACTTATCGTTACAATTAAAGTAGTCGCTCAGCGCGTCGCTGAAGCTACCCCAGTCGCTAAATTCTTCGTCGGAAAGGTTTATTTCTACAAAGAATTAGTAGGGTAATTGATTAGGATTGCTTTCAGCTTACTGCAGGGATTAGTTATTATTAGTTGCGCGGCTGTAAAGTGGTGGTTGTTAACGGCAATGTTAGTGATGGAGGCTTCTGCGCGGGGTTGATGATCCGTGGGTGTGGAGGTGGAAAATTTTCGTGGGGCCGTGTGTTCTAGCACCTGTCAGGAATTGGAGGGTTAGGGCGGTGTCCGGGGGTTAGGGTTATGTATGGGCGGTTTGGTGGGGCTACAGTACACGGAGACGCTGCTTACAGTATACAGATGTGTTCTCTTTTTTAATTACCAGAGATCATCCATCGCCGGCATCGGTCGGACGGAGTACGGACGTTCTGTGCCGTTCTGTATCTTTATTTTCGAAGATTCCAGGCAGGGTGAAAATTTAACAAGTCTCCAGTTTTGGCGTAGAGATTGGTCCCTGAATCCACTAATTGCCGTCTAACTGGTCCATCGCGGGCGCCGCCAAACCGGACGAGTGCAATGAGTTAACAACAATGGTCCAACCGTAGTGTTCAGCTGAAGGTGTTGTCAGGCGGTAAGATTTGGCATAGCGACGGCTCTCTCCGCTTTTTATTGATGTATCATGGACGTAGGTGGCAAATTTCTCCCGTTGTCACTCGTAAAAAACAGCTGCCTATACTGGTGGCGGGATGCAGCGCATCGGTAGAGTTAGCACTAGGGCTGTTTGTGAAGATAGTTGCGACACATGAAAAAGACGATGAACAGCCCCTGATCCAAGCGGTTAAAGAGTTATAACACTTACAATATTGTATTCCAGCAATTCTAAGAGCTATGTCTTAACACCCCATTTATAGGCTATATTTTAATGTATATTCATGGAAGTTCAAAGTGGTATTAATCATACCCCACCATTGCTCCGCTGGAGCCTGCCTATCTAACGATACAGTAATTATCGTGTCTTCTTTGTTCCTGATCTAATATTTCTTGCCTGTTTATCTGTTCTATGCGTCAAGACTCAGGCCGTTATAACCCATAATACCTCAATCTCGTATGTTGCTGGAGGAAGATCATGACACGATGTAGCGGTATCCTACCTGCTTGCAGGCCGCAACAGCACAGCCAAGACAGCCCGTTGTTCGCACGACCATATTCACATTCACTCCGCATGCAAGGAGTCGGTCGACGGCTTTCCCGACCGTAGCTATTGTCAGACCAGAGTCCAACACGCCTCGACTAAGGTTCGTGCTCGTTCCCACCAAGGTAATCCCTTCGCCTGGCTGAGCGGTATAACCCCGTTGCTCCTTGTGGCTGCAGTCGCCGAGGACGTTGGCCGTGAGTGCCGCGGTGACGCAGTGCCAGATGTCGTGCTCTTTGATCGTGCCGTCCGATTGCCTACTCCTTACGAGAAGCTCCAAGTCAGTCAGCGTCTCCCGAACCACGATTTCAATCTTGTCAGCGGCGCCCTCGCAGGAAGGATCGACCGTAAAGGGCTGAGATGTGTCGTCGCTGGATGACTTCTCGTTGGAATCGTGCGGCTTCTTTCTCTTCATACCGGCAGCTGCCTTAGGGCCACGAAGAACATCCCCACCCTGTCGGCGACAGTGGCCGACAACTACCCGATCGTAGTATTGCCCTCGGTGGATGACGGCTCCCGGGAGTGCTAGAACTCTTCCGACGCTGTGTGGCGACAGAGTTAGCTCGTTGACCGCAGCGAGGACCAGAGCTTGGCCGTTGCATGAGGTGATGAGAGGTCCGTAGCCGTAGTCTCCGGAGTAACCGGCAATGACGAGCACGCTCTTCATTAGGTCAGAGCCGGATATTAGCGCCGACCCGGCTAGGACCGACTGTTCGATGGCCTTACTAATGGCCCACCGCAGGGGGGAGGCGTGAAACATGGTGAGCCGGGGTGACGTCGGCCCTTCGATGAAGAGGCTACAGATGCACGCAGCAACAAGCTCGACGGCTAGGGATGCCGCTTGGTATGTGCCGCAGTGCGGTTCGTGGGCTGATGGCAGATATGCTTCCGGTCCGCTTCCTGGCACAACACAAAAGCATTCGTTCTGGCCTTTGATGCCGACTTTCATCATCTCCCGGATCAATCGCCCGTACACCTCTCTGAGCGACGGAACGTTAGCCAAGAAGGCTAACGCGGTAACGCTGCCGCCCTCCGTGACTTTCTCCTCGTCCCCTTCCTGCTCGGAGCGTAAAATGAGCTGAAGCTGCGACGTAGCCGAAGAACGCGCCGAAGAACGTGCAGACGTAGTATCCTCCGGCCGCCCATCCTCAACCCGGAAGAAGTCCCCCACGCGTCGGACGTCGGAATACGCTCCGGGAAGTTTAAGGATGTTAACAAGTTGCTTTCCTGCCCCCTGAACTTCGGCTCTCAGGCTTGCGGGTCCGCCGCCTTCGTTGGTGACGTGGATGGTTCTTAGCAGCCCGCAGGTGAATTGCGAGGCTGCGGTCGAGAGAGGGCCGAGCTCGTAGCTCCCCACCGGACAGGTACAGTTCAGCCAGTTGGTGAAGTACTCGTCGGCTCGACTTCGCTTCGGCCCAAAGCTGAGCAGCGTCTCCTTGCGGGCCTGGCCGGTGAGGAGTGTGGAGACAAGCGTGTCTTTCTCCATGACGTATTCGAGGGTGAGGACGGCAGACTCGTCCTCGGAGAGTTCCACGAGGATCAGGGGCGGCAGATCCTTCTGCGGGGCTCTCATCTCGGCGGCAACAACAACCTTCGCAGCCGACAGCACCTCGACGGCCTCGCCGTAGATCCAGCTCAGGGTGGCGGCCAACCAGCCGATGCTTTGCTGTCCCCTCACAGCAACTGCTCTTTGTTCTTTGAAGCACTCTGCAACCGTGACCAGGAGTTCGTGCACATCGGCGAGAAGGGGCGGCTCGGCAACGCGCGCAGGGCAAAGCTCCGTCTTCTCAAACAGGGCTTGCCTCATTGCGCCGCAGATTCTGGCGTAGTGCTCCGGGAAGCTGATGGTGCCGAGACGCGGTGCCGTCATCTTCAGGGCAGCCGACAGTTCTCTTAGATGCGGCACCGCCCGGGACTTGAGGCTTACCATGCGGCCGACCTCTTGTTGGAACCATGCAACTTCGTCGTGGGGATAGCACTCGAGCAGTGCTGCGGCCCATGTGAGCCAGGCGACACCACCGGAGCAGTCGGCCAGGAGTCTCGCTGTGTCGACGGGCTTGATGCCAACCATGAGACCTATTCGTCGGAGTGTCGCGCACCCATGGATGCAGACGGCGGCGCGCACCATCTCCATGGAGCGGGGGGACGCCCCGAGCCAGTTGCCGAGATCATCCAGGTACGACACCACAACGGGATGGACATCATCGCTGAGGCCGACGGTGAGGACAGATCGGATGATGTCGGCGGAAGAGCGGTAGCACGCGACTGCGTCGAGCTGCACGGCAAAGCTGAGGTCGGTCTAGCATAGAGGGAAGAACAGTTGTTAGCACGAAGCGAAGCCTCGCTTGGATGGTGGGGGAGTGGGGGGTAAGGACCTTGATATCCATTCTTTGGAGGCCTGGTTAGGAGAGAACTTCGGCGAAAACAGCACAGGGAAGCTGGAAATCTGCCTTGGTACACATGGAGCCTGTGAAAAAAGCCTGGACGGGACGATGGCTTCCTGAAGATGCTGGAGCGCGCCGATAGCCCGTCGACCATGTCATATGGTCCGATCAAGTGGTCGGCACCTGGAGACCCTGGAAACCCTGGAGACCCTGCAGATCCTAGAGCAACCTGGTCGGCGACTAAATCAAATATCAGCACAGACCCAAGGACTTGCAGCGAGCCCCAACGGGCTGAAGGCAAGTCACCAAAAAAAAGAAGAGTGAGGGTGGCACAGGCATCTTATTGGCTCCCACGTGGTGACCTGCAGCAGCATCCTTTTCGAAACTTTGGCTTCACTCGTTAGTGGCCTCAGGCATCCATAAATGACAAGCCCTTGCCGACTGCAGAATATTCGGCAACCACCGAAACACAAACAGAATCGCTGCTCTTATTCCGACCACTACATCGTGCGGGGTAGAATGCAGATGCTGAAGCCGACGACCGGAGTTTTGGCGCAGCCAACCCGACGTAAATACTGCCTGCGCAGTGCGCATTTGTCACAATCAGCGCGGGTGCCTCCCTCCCCTCTTTCCACCACCCTTTTTTTCGCGTCCGAATCTGGTCGTCAGGCTGCGATGGAGACAGTAGGCGCAAAGGTGGCGCCCGCCGTGGCGCCCTGTAATCAAAGCGGCTTATCCTCGCCCACAAGCCAGGGAGCCACAGCGCCTACTTGTGCAACCCACCATCTCGATTCTCAGATATCGCTGCGGGAAGGCAAGGTTCCGTTGGAAGGCGGCCATGATGAGGAAGCCGGCAGGGTCTTAGGCAGGTCACCCTTGCTCACCCTCCCATTTCCCCCATTCGAAACAACCCCTTGCCCGCCCTGCGTCTTAGCACAAGCCACCAATTACTGACATTTCCAAGGGACATATGAAAGGTTCCGGGCTGACCTGCATGACATTGGCTTTCATTACAATGTTTCTGTGATTGGCGCATTCGCCGTCCCCAGCTCTATAGCCTCCGTCACGTCAACTTACCAGAGGCATGTGCTCCGCGCCGTCACCGCGGTGGTGCGGCAGCATCCAAACCTTCGCCTCCAAATTCGCCGGTCGAAGCAGGTAGACCACTTCGTGCACTTACGCGTGTTGGATATCGGAAAGCTGGTAGAGTGGTGGCAAGATGTTTATCCCCCCTTTTCTACCGACGGCGACACGGATTCGGATCGATGCCTGGAAGGATTCCTCTCGGACCAGAACAGCACCCCGTTCACCGACCCGCTTAAGCCGCTGTGGAGGATTATTTGCTTCCCAATGGATTCAACCAAAGCGAATGATAACTCGACTGGCCCGAAGCGGCTTGCCATCTGCTTTGTCTACCACCATGCGATTGCCGACGGGATGAGCGGGAGTGCAGTTATGGCCGCGCTGCGGGACGCCCTTGCTGACGGCAAGATCATGGCAAGCGATGAGGACGGCCATGGCAAAGAGGAAGGGAATGAAGCTGATTTCACCCTCCGGAATCTACCCGGTGAAATCTCCCCGTCAATGGACGACCTAATTCCGTATCACCTGACCTGGAAGTCCCGGCTTCGTTCGGCCTCGCATCGAACCTGGCAGCGTCTAGGTCTGCGAGGAGCTTGCAGCACTCCCGTGTGGACGGGCGATGTCGCCCAGCTGCCAGCGGAGCGCAACGATGCAAGGGCACGCACTTTGATCCGCGTCATTAGGCTCTCCGTCGTCCGTACAAAGCGCCTCCAGGAAAGGTGCAAAGCTCACAGCACATCCATCACCGCGATGCTTCAGGTCCTAGTCGGCTCCGCACTGTTTGCTCGGTATCCGGAAGCCCAGGCTTTGCGCTGCGCGACCGCACTCTCGCTACGTCGCTTTCTTCCCCCCTCTGCGGGCATCGACAACGCCCAGCTTGGTGTCTGGATCGATGCATTCACCTGGATTTACAAACGAGACGACCTGCATCCCGGCCTCAGGGTCGCGTCAGAGGATGCCCTGTGGAAGGTTATGCACGACAGCAAACGCAAGATCAATCGCCAGATCCGCAAGGGCCTGAACGACCTCAGCTTCGTGTCTCTCCAAGGGAAGTCCGACTTCAAACCGCAGCTTCGAGACTTGCTTGGGAAACCCCGAGCAAATACCTATTCCATCACAAACCTTGGGCTCCTTCCTGAGAAGAAGCAGGTTCCCCGCGAAGCATCACCAATGGCTGACGCCTGGAGCCTTGAAAGTGTCTTGTTCAGCCAGAGCGCGCACGTAAACGGTTCAGCCGTTCAATTCTGCGCGGTCTCGTGTGAGAAGGGTGGCTTGTCCATTTCCATGAATTGGCAAGACCATGTAGTCCAGGAAGGGGATATGGATCAGGTCAAAACTTTGTTGGAGGACCTGCTGCTGCGTTGGAGCTCATGACCTGGCAGGGCATGGTTGCATACGAGAATGGAGGCTAAGTGGAAGAAATGAGACAGTAGAAAAAGATTGACAGTCACTGCTAGACTGAACTGAGATAGCTTATGTACTAAGAGAATTCCTCTGAAGAAGAAGGCACATCAGCTAGTCCGTGTCGAAGGACTCCCAAGTGTCCCTGTCGGCGCCCAGAAGGTACACATTACCCATTAAAGGCGAGTTCGTCCACTTTTGGATGAAATCGAACTCTCGCCTGTGGGGTGGCCCTATCCTGGCGATTTGATGTTGAATGAGAAGTGTTTTGTCTGGCGGGATACGAGTTATTAGCCCCAGCCTCAAGACCCAAAACGACGAACTATCGCCTGGATAAAATCCTCGTGCAGCTTCTTACGCTGCTGCTCCTTCTCGGGCCAGTCATACGTGTTAGCCTTGGCGTTAACACAGTGGATGTCCTTATAGGACTTAATTAGAGAACCAATAGTGTCGGGCGTCAGCTTATAAGCAACCTCGTTCCACAAAATATCAATATAGACAATATAAGCCTCCAGGTAAAGGAGCTGGTAGTTGGAGATGGCCTCGATCAGCGGGTTTGAGTCTTTCCTAAGTCGGTAAAGACGAGACTTTTCATTTTCAAAATAAGGACCAATTTTGGCCATCTTTATATATGGGACCAAATCTGGGCCCACTCGGCTAGAGTTAAAGCATTTCAGCATGCTGCGGCGCAGCGTGCCGAAAATGGTACTTAGCCTGAGCAAAGGTGAGCAAGCCTGAGCCGACCCTGAGCCGACCCTGAGCCGGGGAGAGCAGTGTCACGTGGGTAAGGTACAAAAAGGGAAATTTTGGGTGCCCAGATTCGTCTCATATAACAGCAGTGTTTGTAGGTGTAAGCGTGAGACTTGGAGGACAGAAATCTCCAACGATCAAGTAAGTAATACGAATACACAAGACTGTTGGTTTCGAGAGTGGGACATATTTTGGCCATCTTTACGGATCCGTATATATGGGACCAATTCTGGGCCCACGGCTAGAGCCGCAGCTTGCCGAAAACGGTAGGTAATTACGAATTGAGAGCCCCCTTCCCCCTTACCGATTCCATACAAAGCAGCTGAGAAATGCGCAAGTTGCAAACAAAACTTGTAGAAAAGCCAAGTACAACGAAATCTTCGCCCAAACACATCCTGCAAAGAGCTGTTATTCTGACCACTAGTAAACAGGCTGCTGCATCATCACGAGCGCCGGTCTGTTACTTGCACCCACATATCGCTGTGGGTAAAGATACCCATGAAGTTGTACTCTTTCCACGGCGTTTCTGGCCTGGCGAGACACCAGTCAAAGTTGCGCATCAGCTTGACAGATGAGTGTAAAGTTAGCTCCACAGAGCCCGGCTGAATCTTCACAATCACTTGGGGGGGGGGGAATACCTCGAAGACCGTCTTGCCAATCTCCATCAGTGCGACCGGCTTCCCCAGGCACTGGTACTTGCCGTAGCCAAAGATCAGCTCGTGTGTGCGATTCATGGCCGCCAGCCGGGCGGAGTCCTTCTCCAGAAGCCACCGCTCGGGACGGAACTCGTGGGCGTCTGGGCCGAAGGTATCCTCCCTCATGTTCAACGGCAGGGCGGCGTAGCCGATATTGGTACCGCCCGGGAGGAAGACGGGCTTGCCATCGACGACGACCGTGTCGCCCCCGTCGGGCACACGTTTGGGCATCTGGTCCGTCACGGGCGGATGGATACGGATGCCCTCCTTGATGACGGCCTGGAGGTAGGGCAGCTTCCGGACCGCCGTGTCGGAGATAATATCCGTCAGCGGCGGAGCAACCCCGTCCCGCTCCGCTGCGTCGAGCTCCGCCTGCAGCTTGGCGTAGACGCGCGGATGCGAGACGAGGTAGAGCATGATGCCTCGCAGGGCGGCAGCGGTTGTATCGGAGCCTGCGATAATCTGTAGGGTCGACTCGGTAAGGAGCTCGTCGGCGTTGAGGCCGTGGCGGATAAAGGACGCGAGCATATCCGAGGACTTCTCCGTATCCCGCTGGAGGCGGGCCTCGATGGTAGACCGCGCGTTTGCCATTATCCTTCCGAAACCTGTTGCATCCTTTTCCGACGGGCCTAGCCAACGGGCGATGAAGGGGATCTGTAGGAAATCGGTTAGGCCTAACGCCATAAAGAGAGTAAGAACCATAAGGCCCTCTTCGCCGGACTTGATGTAGTCGTTTACGTCAGCGTCAGCGCGCAGGTCGCCAAACGCCTCACCAAAGCCGATATCGCTGATAACATCAAGCGTGAGGAATTGGATCTTGCGGGCAAAGTCCATTGGCTTGGACAAGGCCTCGGTCGAGATGTACTTGGCCCGGATCAGCTGCACTAACTCGGCGATACGTGTGTCGACTGACCCTTCAAGGGCGAGATTCTCCTTTCCGGAATACTAAGCCAATATAAAGGATTGATAAGCAAAGCATCCTTCTCTCTGAGCGCCTGGCAGTTGGGCGGCCTACCCCCGCAGCCATCTGCTGTCTTCGTCGCATATGCTTCTCCTCGTCCAGCTCACTGAAGACGTGATCCTTTCCTGGCCGGTGGCGAGCGGCACGGTTGTACCACTTCGTCCGCGTGTACCGCGAGCGGACAGCGCTCATATGAGCAAGCAACTCGGGCGACGAAGTGACCAGGTCGTTCGGTCCCACTCGGACGATGCTTCCTGCGGGCATTAATTAATTAGGTAGCAAGCTCCCCCCCCGTCGGCTCCGTCGGCTCCGCCGCAGCTCTCAGCACAAGTTGGGGAACATTGGTACGCACCATACTTGTCGCAGACTTCCTTGTATTTCACGTGTGACCTCAAGCCCAACAGAACCCGCGAATGCCATATTTCCGAGAAACCTGTGCTGAAAGGGCCTTTGAAGGCCCTGAGCCGACGGTAGGCACGGATCTTGCTGCTGATGTAGGCAGCCACCGCGACCGACGCCAGCACCCACCAGATGTCATGGATCTGCACAAGAAGACCCATGGCCGGAGAAACTTGATGTTGGTCGTTGGAGGCTGTTAAGGAAGGGGATTGCTGTCGGATTCCGGCCGCTGGACTGAAAAGAGGGGCGGGATGGGATGAGGGCAGGAGGAATTCCCTTTCTTGCCAGCACCGTGTCCGTCAGAGAGGGGTTATTCTTAGCGTAGATACCTTCTCCAATGGGGGGCGGGTAGGGCTCAGTGCGGGGAGGATACGACGTCATCCAATTGGTTGAAAGTGCGGCCAATCCTGTCCAGGGGGACTTTTGGGGTGGGGGCGCAAGTGGGGTATCCCAATGTTATGGTTACCTAGCCACACTCGTTTGCGGTAGTAGCTGGTAGGGGAGGGAGGGAGGGTTAATCCCAGGACATATCCCTGCGTGAGATCTCTTGTCTCGGGAGCGGATGGATGCCCTGTCTCAACTCCCAAGACAACAGAAAAGGGACAAAACGAAGAAAAAAACACGCATTTCATTTGGTACTTAAATAGACGGAGTCCCCAATTTCCATGCTCCTAGGGCCCAATCCCTGGCAGCCAGTTAAAGAATGCGCCTCTCTGGCTATTCTCAAGGTCATCACAACCGACACCCTCCCTCCGCATCCCACTCCTCGCTCCCTACCCCGGCCCTCACAATAAAAACTTCCTCAGGATCCCACTTCCTCTTGGTTTCCCTCAGCATCTTGTAGTTGTCCCCCCAAAACGACTTTTGAAAATCCCTCTCATTCGCATCCGCCTCGTTCAGATACGCCCCCATATCCGGTTCCAACTCCGCCAACATGGGGACCATCACCTCTGTAACCTGCCTTTTCTTTTCTTGTTGCTCTTCCACCGCTGCGGTAGGTGACCAGCCTACTCCGCTGACCAGGTGCGTGACCGTGCGACGCCACGCGGGGTTGACCGCGACGTCGAGGTTTGAATTGCGCGCCACCTGTCCGCCCGAGACTACGTGGCCTGTTATCGTCGCGTCGGGAAATTGGATGGAGATGTTTTGGAGGGCAGATGTGAGTTTGGCTGCACCAGGGCGGCTGGAAAGAAATTTGTGGGAAATCAGGCGGGAACCAATGCGCACAATCGCACCACCTGTGTCGGAATCGCTGGGGAGGAGCTGGTCGATGACGTAGCGGAAGCCTGGGGCTTGGAAGCGTAGGGGGACGACGGATGATGGGGAGAAATTTTTGTTGGCGAGGCTGATCAGAGGGTCCACAACGGAGGCCATGATGGTGTCGTTTTGGTGTCCGGCAAAGAAGAGGGCGATGGAGAGGGTGGAGACGTTAGGACTGGGGGTGATGAAGTAGTAACCAGACCCGCCGGCATCATTGATGGATGGTAGGTCGACGTGGAACGCCTCGATGAAAGCCCAGAAGGCGGTGGAGTTTGCGGAGGAAATGGTTAAGCTTTGGACTGCAGTAGGTGGGTCGGGGAAGGTGCGGATCGTCACACGGGCGACTACGCCCCAGGAGCCACCGCCACCTCCACGGAGGGCGAAGAAGAGGTCCGGGTTCTGAAAGGAATTCGCTGTGACGTGGTCGCCCTGCAAGACTGTCAGCTCTGGTCCCGTAGCATCCGGTCTCGCCGATGGAGGGGGGTGAGTTAGCTAGCTACCTTGGCGGTGACAACCTCAAACTCCAACGCATTATCCGCAGCCATCCCTTTCCACGTTCCCAATGGCGAATGTCCACCGCCCTGGATGTACCCCCCAGCTGCGCCTACTGTATGCGCCGCGCCAATCACCGCAGTGAGGTTTTTCTTGCCCAAAGCCGTATATAGCTCCTTCAGCTGTACCCCCGCGCCAATCGTAACCGCCGACCCAAAGCTCTTCTCCTCCTTCGGACACCCCTTCGGCCGGAAATCATCTACAAAAACAATCTCCTTCAAATGATGCGTCCAAATCTGCAATGAATCGGGCGCGACAGAGCGGCCCAGGAAGCAATGACCTGTATTCTTGATGGCAAGTCGCACGTTATGCTTCCTGACAAAGCGAACTGCAGCTTGGATGTGCTTCGTCTTGCGAACGACGGCCGAGTAGAGGGAGATTCTCCCCTGTCCGCAGGGGACTGATTCAGGTGTATCAACATAGCATGTCTCGTTCCACTGGGGAAAGGACGCCCAATTAGCAATTTGCACGGCACCAAAATTTGCTGAGAGCCAGAGGGATTCGTTTGACATGCGTTTGGCAAGTTGACACGCGTGTAGGTCGTATGTTGGGTCATGGCAAACGGAGGCGAATGGCCGGACGGCGACGAGGTTGCCCTCGATAGAGGTGTTAAGCGCGTTCCATGCCGATGCGGGCGGCCAACAGGGTTCTGTCGGTCGGCACCGGCATTTCGGAGAGAGAGCGGTGGCTAACGTGCCAAACAAGAGGATTGCGATCAGAGGGATTGTCATTTTTTTTTACCGTGATCTTTTTCGTTGCCTATGTGCTCTCGAGACGGGATCAAGCATTCCATTGCACCTCTTTGTATTGAACGTCCCAGTGTGAGGCGGCCTCAATCACCCCGATGTCTTACTGTCAGAATCTGAGGAACGTGCCGAATGAATCTTAAGCCCGTATTTCGGGTTTGTAGCGAAGCCGCGGTTGACACAAGGATTCAGCTATAAAAGTGGGGCAATATGGCCCACTGGATGCAGCTAGTCTCCGTAGTTGCATTGGAGAGAGTGGAAGCACACAATCCGAGATACGACCGCACTGCGTGCTGGGGTTTGGGTTTATGGTAGTGTCTGAGTCAAGTCGTAGACCAATACTGGCTTAAAGTTCGAATGCTGAAAAGAAGTGCTTATTACGCCGCTGAGGTAATAGCTGACGAGGGAAGATTAAGTATATTTCTAGAAAAGAAGAAAGAAGGATTCAAATCAGCACATTTGCCTCTCAAGGAGATGATGAGTAGTCCCATATGTATATGAAGTAGTTCCATATCGATGGACTGCAGAAGGCTTTCGACGGGTGAACCGACGCAGTGTTTGGGGGAGCTTCCAGGGCTGAATCCGTACTGTATTCGAGAAAGCCCTCCATGGGCAATTTGACATTGTTACTTGAGAACGCCTTCAAGGGGCGAATCGACACCTGTGTCCAAGAGAACCCCGAATGGGTGCATTGATGCCGCGAGACGACTCTCCTTTCGAAGATTGACTGGAAGTGTTTAGTGATCATACCATTAACAAAGAGACAAGTTTAACCAAGGAAGTGGAGGGGCAGTTGCAAATATAGTCTATTTTGGATACAAAAAGATGCATCGGGTCAGATCAGTTGACAAAGGACGCCACACAACGAAATAGCTAAAGTGGGGACAAGATATCTTACCTTAGTTGACTATCCCTCTCTACCTACGTCCTGTCTTCTTCCCTTACTCGCATGGTGAGAATGGAAATGTACTCTAGCTTAGGGAGGCGTTCCAAAAAGTGTCGCATAGAAAGCTCAGCACCTCTCTGTAACGCAAGGATGAATAGGAGAAGGAGGGAGTACCCAGGAAGGGATTGACGTCGTTGCGGGCCGTCGTCTTGTCAGGATACTGGCGGACCATCTCGGCATACTCGCACATCTCATCTGCATCGGAATAATTGTACGTAAACCGACGCGCCTCTCTGTCGGGAAAGGTCTGGACGGGCCCTTTTAACTGGAGGCGGTAGTTATTCATCCAACTCCACCCCCAGGGGGCCATGAGTTGCGAAGAATGGTCGCATTCGGCGATCCGATCTTCTATGTCGGGAGGAAAGAATTGCTTCTGGCCGTCCTCGCATGCGCCATTAAACCACTTTTTACCAAGATGATCCCTAACTATGGAGCATGTTCCAGGGTATAGGAAGTGAATCCTTTCCAGCTCTGTTCCAAAAACCTGCACAAGCTGGAGGGTATAGACGGTAATAAGCAAATTCTCCCGCTCTAGGCGTGGGTGAAATGTGATGATAAGATCGCGAGGTCTGCCCCGGAAAAGGGGGTGTGATAGCTTCAAGAGGGAAAGATTCGAAGACCTAGCGGTATCTCCTAGGAGAAGAAAGCTCACTGCGAAGACCGGTGGGTTGGCGATGACATTGTTGAAGTGGGGCCTGGTGCTTGCGAGGGAAACGGAAGTGGCCCCGGCTTGCACCATCCAATCCAGCCGCGCACCTCTTATTTGCCCCTCCTTGCTCCTTCCCTTCCATGAACACACCGATTCCTTAAACCACCAACATCACCTCTCATGCTCTCAGCATATCTACCGACAAACCGAGAGTTTTCCAACATTCCAAGAAGACCAGAGAGCGAGCTTTCTACGATATGGCGCGTAAGTTTTCAACAGCTTCCGCACGATCCTTCCTGTCGCGGCCCTGCTGACAGCGTTTCTCTTTGCCAGCCCATATGAAGTTGGCCGGCAAGAGCCAGGCCCCCGCAGATGAATTCTTCAGGCAGGCGGACCGCCTTTTCAGATCAAACATCAAGATCCCGGTAGGTTCCCTTCGTAAATTATCAACTGTTCCATCCGACTCATATTTCCTGTGCAGCAGGAGAAGAACTTGGCCGAGCCGAAGAGCGATCTCTCGGGAAAGAAGCACCAAGCTACCAAGGACCACGAGGCCACCATCGAGCATGGAGTTGCCAAGCAGCACCAAGTTGCCATGCAGCATCAAGTCGCTAAGCAGTACCAAGTCGCCAAGAAGGAACACTGCGAAGTGGAGGACTATGTGATGGTTCTTCACGATGACGACGATGACGACTGGGTTGAGATTTGAGCTGGAAATTGGAAGAGCATGCCAACAACAAATGCTACCTGGTACCGTCTGGAGTGAACGGAAACAGCGATGACGGGGGCTCGGGGAGTTGACATGAACATGGAACTGTTTTTGGGGTTAAAGATTGACGCCCTGAGTTAAACCCAGTGATTTGGTATCTATAAATGAAGCGTGAATGCCTTGGCTCCATACATGCCCTTCGCAGATCATCATCATCATCAGATCTATCCGGCTCATTTTTTCTGGGTAGCAGAAGGACTAGGTCGAGCCGAAGAACGACGACACGGCTAAGAACAAGGTCGCCGGGAAGAAAGAGGAATAACCGGAGGACTATGTGATGGTTCTCTGCGACGACAGTGATAACGACTAGGTGCAGGCGTATTGAGGTTGAAGACCTAGAGCTCGCTAATGATGCGCGAGTTTGCCAGGTACTAAAGCAGTGGATGGGGCCAATAATAGGGAGGGCTCAGAGAGTCAATACGGAACTTCTTGGGTCCAAACACAGGTCTGAATCAAAACGAATGATTTGGTATCTATAGGTGAAGCGTGAATGCATTAGTGCTTTGTTACCACCAGCGCGATTCCGCGTATCTCGACCCTGCTAACAGGATGACTCCTCTTGGCCAGCCCTCGCTAACGCATGTTTTAGTTCGGGGTAAGCTTCAACAGCCGGCCGTTATTCCCATCCTCAATTACCCAGATGGCGCCGTCCTTATCCTCCCGAATACCGCGCATGCGCTTGCCCATCGAGACACGCTGCGCTTCCTTCGCCGTATCCCCTGTGATAGTCACACGCACAATTGACTGTGAGCTGAGCCCCGTAATAATCACGTTGCCCTTCCAGCTCGCAAACAGGCTTCCCTTATAGACGATCATGCCTCCCGGCGAGATAACCGGGACCCAGAAGGCCTTAGGCGGCTGGAACTCCGGGCGCGTGCTGTGCGCCGGGATGGTCCGGCCATCGTAATGGCGGCCCTGCGACACAAGCGGCCAGCCGTAGTTCTTGCCCGGCTCGATGAGGTTGAGCTCGTCGCCGCCCATGGGGCCCATCTCGACCTCCCAGAGGCGCCCCTGGGCGTCCCAGTCGATGCCGAGCGGGTTGCGGTGGCCCAGCGACCAGATCTGCGACTGGATGGCGCCCTGGCTGGCGAACGGGTTTCCTGCAAAGGCAGTGCCATTGTCGTACAGCTTGATCATCTTGCCGAGGTTGCCGGTCATGGACTGCGCGGGCGTCATCTGGTTGATTTCTCCAGATGAGATCCACAGCGCGCCGTCGGGGCCGAAGAGCAGGCGGCACGCAAACTGGAGTCCGCCTGAGGCCCGCTGCGAGTGCCGCCAGATGACCTCGAGGCCGGAGAGCGAGCCGCCGCTAGCCGTCAGCGTCAGCTTAGCGCGCGCGACGGCACCGCCTGCGCCGCCGGAGCCGCTCTCAGCGTAGCTGAGATAGATAAGGCTGTTTTGGGTGTAATTTGGGTGCAAAGCAACGTCATGGAGACCGCCCTGGCCGCCGTAGGCGACGGTTGGTACGCCGGTGATGGTAGTCTTGGACTTGGTGGCCGGGTCAACGAGGCGGAGGTTGCCGCGTCTCTCGGTCACGAGGATGCGGTTGTCGGGCAGGAAAGCGATCGCCCAGGGCTCGGCGTGGTCAGTGATGGCTGTCGACTTGAACGGCTGCTGGCGGGCGTCCAGTTCTTGCGATGGGCTGGCCAAAGCACCAGCCACCAACGCCAGGGCGTATGTGACGGAAAGTCCGAGATGCATCATTTTCAGGGCGGCCTTTGCTCCCCAGTGTATTCTTCCTAGACGATCGAGGATTGAGTAGCTCACATCGTGTAGATTCCCCCAAGGTAGGGTAGGGAGGTAGGTATATAAGAAAAGGGAGCACTCGAGCAACCTCTAGTGCAATATCAGGCTATTCCCGGCCTTAAATCAATAAGCGACCTCGGGGAGTGGGCCGGACAAGCGAGTCGGCCACTTTAACCAGCGAGTACCCTGTAATTCTCCACGATTCGGCACATGCACATGCATGTTTGGCAAAAGGTCCGGCGTGGCATTCCTACCCCAATTTGGCACGACCCTTTTCTCTGGTACGATGGCTGCCGACGCCAAGTCGTGGGCCAAGACCGGCCCCAGTGTCTTGTGCTGTATTTCTCTGGGCATCACTATGCAAGTTATCAAACTCGTCGTCATCTTCTTCTTCCTTGCCCCATGCGGGGGTTCTCGATCCGTCTCCGCTATCTTGGCATTTGGGATACATCCTTTCGATTTCGGCGCCCGGAGCATCCTCGATATGGCTTCGTATCGTTGTGACTTTAGACACGTGAGGCAGACAATGCAGATTTGGAGTTCGTGATTTCCGAAACTGCTGCGCTTTGTATTTTGTCTTCGTCGGCGGTCCTCGTCCGACTTCCGACACAAAGCACTGCAAAAGAAGATTCGCGTTGCAGGACACTACTCGTAGAATGGCGCTCCCACACAGCAGCAACAGCTCGCCGTTGTCGCTTTCTGGCAGCCAGCACAGCCGCCGAGGCTGCAGTTGGAACCATCTGTCTGCTCAATTGCCACGGCTCAAACTCGGACATCGAACGCTGCCCATTGCTCATAAGGATGTGATGTTTTTGGCTCAGGCGCAAAGGGACGATGCCCGTTTTCGTACCGGGGAAGTCTGGTAGAATTAACAAAAGCGCCTATGAGATCGCCTAGCTTGACGACCACCAGAATTCCTCAAAACGCACTCTGAAGCTGATAAATGGTAATTGTAGAGGAGCATAGGTTCGGCTTGCTTAGTAATACCTCATCCTCCGGACTCTGCTCCCAAGCGGTGGTCAAAGATCGAGATTGTTTGTTGGGGCCAACTACTACGCAAAAAGATATTTTTTTATTAAAAAAAAGACCTGGTATCCATAGGGGAAGCGTGAATACCTTAGTGACCTTTTAGTCATAGTATTGTCAAAGTGGGGCTGATTTGCTGGTTTATCTGATGTGAGTAGAATGAGAGCGATCCCCGGGCTCACTGGGTGTTGAAAAATGGTCTAGATGGTTACTTGATTCCTCTAGTCTGGAGATTAGCCGCGAGAGCTGCCACTACAGTGGCCAGCTACGCACAGACCATCTACCCTAACCCTAATTCTAGGGGCACTTAGCCCTAAGGAAGGCCCATTACTTAACACTGGGGGGGTTTCTTAAAGCTTCGTCCCCGAAGCAGACTTATTAAGAAAGCCTCAAGCAACCTTAATAGTCAGCTAAAGTCTAAGCTATCTCCTTATCGTTTATAAACCTTAAGTGCACCCAAATCCGATAGTAACCCAGACGCGTACCTTAAAGTACTGTCGACATCTCTAATATAAGCCCCGCTTACTCGCTTCTCGTAACTCTTAAAATATCTATACTTACTTTAAAATCATGCTTAAGACTTCCGCGTCTTTCTTTAACTCCTCTTATAATGCCTTATCATCTCCCTTACCAGTCGTGGGGTAATATAAGCGTATGTTAATCCATATTCCCATTTTTCATTCGTCCTCCTTATTATCATCACTTTTAAAAGAATAGTTTATTAAACTTAAAGGCTGTCTAACAGAGTTTACTCTCCTATTTAAGTTTAAGTTAATAATAAGCTTTATAAGGAGGTTATAATCCTTAATATCCGTGTAATAGTCTCAATTTATCACATTAGGCATTACTTAATTAAAGTAGGCTTTATATCACTTAACGTTATTAATGTAAAGTTTTCACATAACTTTAAGTTTTAATATATAGCGTATTAAGATACTTCTTATATTAACTATCTTAATAATCTTCTAAAGGTCGGTTTAGTTTAACTTAGTTTTAATCTTAACTTTTATTCGTAACTAGGTCTCCTATACCTAATCGTTAATAATAAATATATACTAATAAGTGTCTTATCCTAATATCTTATCTACTTAAAAGTAATAAGTTTTAAATATCTTTAAATATAGTTTACTTATAATATTAGTTTTTACTAATATCTTAAAAGAGATGTTTTTATTTTATTTTTAAGCGATTAACTTAATAATATCCTTATCTATCTAAACAGTAACGTTAGGAAGTTTAACGTAAGAGGGAGCAAATCTTAAGAAAATGTAGGATAAGGCAGTGCCTAATAATTATATATATTTAAAGTTAAGGTTTATAGAAAACTTTAAAATATTCTTATTCTACAGGGTAAGTTTTTCTTTAATAATATCTAAACTCTACCTAATTATTATAACTTATATTAATCTTACATTTCGTTTAGGTAATCTTATATTATTTAAGTGGGAGATAGGTTTAAAAGTTATTTAAGTTCTATAAACCGCTATTAACTGTTAAAGTAAGTCGTTTTTAAAATAACTCCTATTATCACAGTAGATAATCTTAAGCCAGTTAAAGAAGCATAACTACATTATTATTTAAGTTAAAGTAACTTAATATACGTTAATAGTAGGGATAAGTTAGAGAAGAGTAAAGTGGGAGAAATAATTAACGGCTAGTAAGATATATCTGCTCCCGTTTAATATTACAGGGTTAATAAGATTAATAAAATCTATACTAATAAAGGATATAGGTTTAAAAGCTGTGATATTTTAAGTTAGTAACTTTAGAATAGTCTAAGTTAAGCAGGCCTAGTATATAAGACAGGATTTACAAAACTTATTATAATTTATTATTTAAGTAAGTTATTAATATAATCTTTAAAGTTAACGTTAGGTAATTACTAATATAAAATACTTATACCTGTCGTAGGCTTATCTTAAGATTTTATCTTATTTCCTCAAGATAATACACTCTACTTATAATTCGTTAGCTTTTAAAAAGTGAAGGATATTATTTATTAAGTAATACTTAATACTTTACTTTTTAACTAAGTACTATCTATCTTAAGTTATATTAGTGATTTTAGCATCTTTTATAAGCAGTTATCTTAAGACAGGTTTATATTATTTTAACTTATTCTTATATAAGGTGATAATCTTTACTACTCTTACAGGGCTTATTTCACTAGTGTTAAAGAAAGCTATAATCATTTCTTTTAAAGGTGGTCCTTTATGCTGGAGTTTAGTAGAGTCTTCAGCTGCTAAAGGTTTTATATATATAGTTAAGATGTAAGGCCTGTCTTTTAAAGTGTAAATAAGATTATCCTAAAGCCTAGGGGAGAGTTTTAATAGCCTGTTAGTAATGTTAATAACTTTATCTGTATTAAACCGGTAATAAAACATTATATTAAATTTAATAATCCTGTTAATCTACCTTAACACCTTTAAATAAACAGCTTTTAAGTTTTATATAATTTAAATAATTAATAAGTAAATCGTGTAAATGTAAATCTATATTAATGATAATTAAGTAATTTATTAAGTCTCTGTTAAAGCTTTTATAATTATAAGTATCTTTTTCTTAAATATTAAATACCTCGTCTTTATATTATAAAGGGTAAATGATATAAATATGTTAATCTCTAATATCTTAAAATGTTTCTTCTTATTATACTTTATAGTAAAGTTATTATCCTGGACTTAAAAAAGAACGGCTCCTAATCCTGTTACACTTACGTTTATTATAATGTGGAAAGCTTTCTTATAACTAACTCTATAAATAACGTTCTTTTAAACTACTAGGTATATTCGCTAAATAATTACATTATATTTAAAAGTTTAAATTAGGATCTCTCTTTTTTTCCACTCTATTTTTACAGATTTCCTGCCAGTAAGTGTTATAATCCTTATAACCTTAAAGAAAACGTTTTTAAATATCTTTACCAGGTTAGTATAACTAGGGATATATTTCTGTAAAAATAATATAAGATATATTAACTTATATAGCTTAACTTAGGTTAAAGGCTTAAATTTAATTTATTCCTTAACTTACTTAATAAATTTCTTTCTATATTTCTACGTTATAATAATCTTACTATTTTTTAACTAAAATCCCACAGTTTTTAAAGATTTTATAAACAGTTTAATCTTATATTTTAAAATTGCTAGCGTCGCTTCGTTCGTCATTCCGCGACGGCCCTTCGCTACGCTACGGGGCGCTCCATTCCTCACTTTCGCTCCTGGCAATTTTAGCGTAGGGTATTAAGCTTATTTAAATAAGTGCAGCGAACAAAG
>Ga0247760_1000175_pt1 | contig 70497 bp, 73 predicted proteins | sample UWRJL171409R4_FD_179936 | JGI IMG/M metagenome (GOLD analysis project Ga0247760, IMG submission 179936) | Plant litter microbial communities from Arlington Agricultural Research Station in Wisconsin, United States - UWRJ-L171-409R-4 | ecosystem: Environmental > Terrestrial > Plant litter >... | reverse complement strand
GGGGGAGTATGTGCCTGGGGAAGTCAAGGCTGGGTCGCTGGTGTTGATCCATGGGAATTTGTTGCATAAGAGTGAGAGGAATACGAGCAAGAAGGGGAGGATTATTTATACGTTTCATATCATTGAGGGGGGAGAGGGCTTTGTGTATGATGAGAGGAATTGGCTGCAGCCTCCGGCGGAGGGGTTTACAAGGTTGTATCCGTGATGGGGAGCTTTGGGTGTGGCGTTGGGAAACAAGGTGAGTGGTTAGGACTTTATGAAAGTCACGCATATGGATGGAGAGAATTGAAAGATGATAATTACCCAATATCAGAAAGGCGCTCTCAATTGCGGATGTCCTGTAATGGTATACGATTTATGGAATATGATACAAGATGGCCTCCTTCTGGCCTCCGCTCTTTCAGGCTTGAGGCACAACCCGTTGTCTCGTTTCCTGTCTTTCTTCCCGCAAAACAAACCAGAGGAATCAAACAAAACCAATGCCTCAACCGGACGAAAGCTCTCCTGATTCCTAAAAGCCCTGTGTTGGAAACACCTCTGCCATGGTGCTGCACGATGAGAAACCAGCCTGGTAGCTTACACTTCCTCCTGACTCAACAACTCGGCCGAAACGCCACAATATCAACCCCGGTTGTGCTTCTAGCCTCGAGCATACGGATGGAAGCCACGGCTTCCGCCCCTGCCACCACCCCGGTAGTTGGCACCTGGTCGACCGGCGTTCTTGGGTCCAGTAGGCGCATTAGGAGGGGGCGCGCTATTCGGATCCATCGGGCCTGGCGACATGGATTGTTGATGACCGCCACCACGATTCTTATGGAAGCCACCACGGCTACCACCACCTCCGCCGCCGCCGTTGCCGCTGCTCTGGCTGCCTCCGAATCCACCGCCGCCCGAGTTCATCATAGGTTGGGGTACGTCATCATACATGCCCTCCCAGCTTGTAGGTGCTCCACCGCTCATGTTGTTGTATGCTTGGTTGGTATTGTAATCTTGCTGCGGGCCAGCACTGCCGTTGGCGCCGCCGCGTCCGCCACGCCGGCTGCCTTGGTCGTACTTTTGCTGCTCAAATTGTTGCTGCTCGAATGCATTGTATCCGGGACGGTTACCCGCAGCTCCCCCCTGAGGGCCGGGGGCACCTCCCTGCGCTGCCCCAGGACCACCCATGGCACCCGCACCACCGCCCTGGTTCATCATGCTTTGCATCTGCTGCATCATCTGGGGATTCATGTTCTGCATAGCTGCCATCGGGTTGCCTGCTGGCGCACCGCCGCCCCGTCCGCCCTGCTGCTGTGCGGCAGCCATCATCTGCTGCTGCATCTGTTGCATCTGCTGCATCTGCATCATCTGCATCATGGCTGGGTTCATGTTTCGGTTCATGGCCATTTGCTGCTGCATCATGGCGAACGCCTGCTGCATACGCTGGAAGTACTGCGCCATCAGCTGAGGAGTCATGCCAGCCGTAGCAGCACCCATACCGGCCATGCCGGCCATGGCACCGCCCTGACTGCCGCCTGAGCCATCATCCATACCGTTGCTGCCATTCCCAACTTGTCCGTTCTTGCGGCCAAACTTGCCACCGCCACGCCGGGCTGCCTCCTCCTCTTCACGCATGTTTCCGCGTGGCTGAGCCTTCTTGACCTCAATCGGCTTCCCATGGATCTCTAGGTCGGTTGCCAAACACGCATCCACGCCAGCTTCGCTCTCAAACGTTACGAAGCCGAAGCCACGTGGACGGCCTGTGTCCTTGTCCATCATAAGGGTGGCATCAACAACCCGGCCGAACTGAGCAAAGTACTCCTTGAACTCATGATCCGTCGTCTCTTGGCTGACGCCACCGACAAAGATTTTGGATGTCTTCTCTTGCTCATCCCGGGGAATAGCGCGTTTCGGGTCAATCTTCAAAAGCGTCCCCGTTAGCAAAAGGCCACTCGACCGTAGTTGGCATGTGAATCAGTAGAGGTAAACTTACGATCTTGCCATCCAGATAGTGCTCCTTGACCATAACAATGTTCACCGTCTTGGGATCCTCAAACGTCAAAAAGCCGAAGCCACGCGACCGCCCAGTAGCACCGTCTCGCATGACGGTACATTCAACAACCTTGCCGTATTGGCTGAAGTAATCTCTGAGCGATTCTGTACACCAATGGTTAGATTAAGCTCGTCTGTATCGTAGGTTGTGGTAAACAGGTCTTACGGTCTGTGGTCTCCCAATTGAGGCCGCCAATAAACATTTTGCTATTGAAAACATATTAGTCATCACTTCTGATCAAATATTTGCAAGTATAGCACCCTATACACAGTGTGCGTCAGGGATTGTGTGTGGTTGCGAGCTGTGGTTGCCAGATGTGCTGCTGCCCATATCTCGGGCCGGGCCGGGCGTGGTGAGCGAGCGGCAAGCTGTATCGACAACAACGGTTTTCAACCGCATGGTTTTATCCATACATACGCAAATCCATTATGTTTTCGCGTCGCTTTCGTTTTGGCAGTCGAGGATAGCCCAGACTTTGCAACATGGCTTGCGACGCCATTCCTTGCCAGTATGGCAACTGGTGAGGACAATCCACGAGTAGTCAATCTCAATCCGCCGCGTGGGGTTAAGACGGAGCTGGTGTCGCTGCGGCTACTGCTGCCTGAACTCAAAGGAATGTAGTCCTCGGCTGGTGTCAGGACACATTCAGGGTTCTTGACGCGCATCTTGGTGACGGGAGTGCGGTTTTGGCCTGCCATGTGTGTTGTGCCGGAAGCTCTTTGTTGTCGTGACTGCGAGGGGTGATGGGTGAAGCCGTAATGAAGCTCGAAGGAGGACGCTACAGCAGTTCTCACGAGTGAGAAGAAGAATGCAGCGAAGGATGCCAGCGATGATCTTTGCCGAATATTTTTCTTGTTCCTGTCTCGTGCTCTTGCTATCGTCAAGCTAGGTACTGGCCAGGTGTGCTGCGCTATCCGCTGCCAAATCTCGATCTAGCGCCAGAAGACCAGCCGTCCTCGATTCTGCAAGGACTGGCGCTGTCTCCGGGTGCTCTCTAAGATTATCTGCGTGTTTGGCTATGGATAACAGGAGTCGAGCTCCTGGGCTATCCGGTGTGGCGTTTGTTCTCGGCATGATTTCATCGTCCCTCCTCTTGTGCTCCATGTACAAGGCTTAACATCGCAGGTTGCATGAGCCTTACGACTGGTACGTCCCCTGTCTGCATCGATTTTGCGATCCGATTTGACCCACGCCAGGCGGTTCCCACAACCGCGCCATGTTATGAACGGATGCCTCAACTTCCTCTAGGCAAGACCTCTGGCCCGTCTCTTCAACGCCTTATCCCCTCGAGTCCATCGCCAAACCAGCAGCCCAACACGCACTCCCAGATACTCGGCAGTCTGCAGCAGGGAGCACACAGCTCAACCAACCCAATCCGGACGCGGGGGACGTCCTCGGAGGAACGGCCACAATAGCAGATAACAATGTCACGGTGTAGTGAGGTCACTTCGCAGGGAGGAGGCAAACAAAAATCACTTACCCATCTTCTTTGGCATTTGGCCCCTTGGTCTGAGGAGGTGGGGGAGGTGGCGCATTGTTGTTGTTGTTGTTGTTGTTGTTGTTGTTGTAAAACATCTGCTTCTCTTCGTGGTGAGAAACGACTGTTACGGGGCCGTCGCCCAGGTTAAAGTCAACATCGTCGTCATCGTCGTCATATTCTTCGTGGTTCATGTGCGAATCCCCTCCGTTGTAGCCTTGTTCTTGGCCGAGATTGTCGTCGAATTCCTGCTTGACCTCGGCTGTGGGTTGCACAGCTGAGTATTGCTCTGCGGCAGGGGCCGCTGCTGCCTTCTGGCCTGGTTCATCGTCATTGTATCTAGAAGTTGTCAGAAATTAAACAAAAACAAAGCCGGACCAAGGACTTACAGATCCGCGAACAGCTCGTCATCGAAATTCTCGGGTTCTGTCATCTTGCCGGCTTTGCGTTCAGCGAGTCGAAGTTTGACTTGATTGCCAAACGCGAACGCGGGTGCAAAGCGCGACAAGCAAGCTGATTGCTGACCACCACTTTCTGCAGCTCTTAGGAATGAGTGGGGTGAAAATAAGCGGTTCTGCGAGTGAAAGGGTTCCTCTAGCAGATGATAAAGGTCGATGCGCACACTGCTCAGGAAGCGCCGCGAGTTTGCGATGCCGTCGCCGAGGGAAGATGGCGTGGTTGGAAGCGGAAGGAAAAAGCGTGGCTGCAGGTCTTGTCAATTGCGGGTCCTGATAACAATCCTGGGTGTACCAGGTTGAGTGGCGTAACCCTGGCAAGCGACTGGCAGGTGCGAGGCTACAAGTCAGCTGCCAGGATGAGGGGACAGCTGGACAGCAGTGGCAGCACAACCACCCCTCAAACAAACCACCAACAGACTCGAAGTTGGTTCTGCGAATTAGACAAAGACGTATGCAGATTTCACAATAACGATGAAATTGAGGACTACTCGGACTCTGTGGCCATAATGTTCTCTTCTTCTGTGGGCGGAAAGAAGGCCCCTCCACAAGTAAGGCAACGCCAATAGCCCAACGTTGTTTCAGGCGCAGTCTGCTGACCTTGCTGCGCGAGCAGGAGATGGTGCAAGTCGGTATGCTGGACATGACATTGTGACCTCGCATTTCATAGGAAAACATGCTAATGCCGTCTCCAAAAATGCCTTCAGACAGGACCGAGTATGTTACCGCTTGCCTCGCTTTTACTGCCCTTGGCGCACCGGACTGACCTGAAGACCGCAGTTCTGCTTCTCCCTTCTGGAGGGCCCCTCAGCGGGAGACCCCGCCGCCCAAGAAGACTCACGACTCGAGCATGGTGGTTGGCGCCTCTTATTCCCATGCCGACATGGTAAACTTCGACTCCCTGTGAGTGCATCGCCGTGCCTATTCCCTGGAATACCATTGACAGTCTAGGAATAGGAACATATCCGGCTCTGGGTCGCGCCCAAGGACCCCGCCATCATCGTCGTCAATCCATGCTCGCGGCGGCGCCAGCACCACATCCCCACCAGCGCACAAGACAAGCTCCGGGCTCGGATCGCCCCCCATCAGATCATACGTCAACTTTCTCTCCAATACGAACGATGACTGGAATGCCGACGAACCCGACGACGTGTACGATTACGAGGAAGATGACGACGGGGACGACTTTGGCCTGCCCAGCCTGTCAAACATGAAGAGAAAGTCGCGGCGGATGGCGGCGCAGAACAAGTCGGAAACCGCCGGTGCCGGAAGCACGCTGTCTCCGTTGGATGACACATTCGGCGGCTTGCGCGCGCGGAGCTACTCGAATAGCGGCGATATTGCTGTTGAGCGGCCGGCGTCCACATACCCTATGCCCAAGAAGAGCGAGGGTAAAATACTACGGCCACAGTACAAAGAGATATTACGAGACCCGGCAAATGCGCTGCACTTGATCAACCATCCGTCCACCCCAGCCAATGCGACCCCCAAGGAAGTCGACGCCATCAACTCTCGAATAACAAGGATCAACAAGTTCAAGAAGATACTGCAAGCCTCCACGATACCCCTGACTGACCTCAGGGCAGCGGCATGGTCTGGCGTGCCTGGGGAAGTACGGGCCATGACCTGGCAGCTATTGCTCAGCTACCTCCCCACGAGCAGCGAGAGACGGGTTGCCACGCTAGAGAGGAAACGTAAGGAGTATCTCGACGGCGTCCGGCAAGCCTTCGAGAAACCTGGTTCTGGAACCGGCGCAGCCTCGGGGGGCAAGGTGGTACGGGGATTGGACGAGGCGATCTGGCACCAAATCAGCATTGATGTGCCGCGGACCAACCCTCACATCGAACTCTACGGGTACGAGGCAACACAACGATCACTTGAGCGCATCCTCTACGTATGGGCCGTGCGTCATCCAGCAAGCGGCTATGTCCAGGGTATTAACGACCTCGTCACGCCCTTTTGGCAGGTCTTTCTGGGCACTTATATCACGGACCCGGATATTGAAAGCGGCATGGACCCGGGCCAGCTCCCTAGGGCGGTGCTGGACGCCGTCGAAGCCGACACGTTCTGGTGTCTAACGAAGTTGCTTGACGGCATACAGGACCACTACATCGTCGCACAGCCAGGAATTCAGCGCCAAGTGGCAGCGTTGCGCGACCTCACGGCGCGAATTGATACAAGCCTAGCGAAACACCTCGAGAATGAGAGCGTTGAGTTCATCCAATTCAGCTTCCGCTGGATGAACTGCCTGCTGATGCGGGAGATCAGCGTGAAGAACACGATTAGGATGTGGGATACATATATGGTATGCGTCAATGAGAACCCTGAGTCTTGCGAGCACCTTGCTAACGTGGAATGAACTGCTCTAGGCTGAAGAACAGGGCTTCTCTGAATTCCACCTCTATGTCTGTGCGGCTTTTCTAGTCAAGTGGTCCGACAAGCTGGTCAAGATGGACTTTCAGGAGATCATGATGTTTCTCCAGTCGCTGCCAACGCGCGAATGGACCGAAAAGGACATTGAGCTGCTTCTCAGCGAGGCCTACATCTGGCAGAGTCTCTTCAAGGGTTCGTCGGCCCACCTAAGAGGTCCGGCGAGTAGGAGCCCGTCGATGAACTTCCAGCTCTGATTCAGAGGCCGACCCTTGTGGGGAGCTTATAGTGTATGAGAAGATGACAGGCCAGATGCCTCGTTACTGGATACCAAAAAAATAGCGTTTCAGACAAAGCCTGGGTGTCGATAATAATATAATAAAAAGGGTGGTCATACATCGATCCGTATCGGCTTTATATGCTCGGAAACGGAATGTGTAAGAGATCGGAGCACAACGCAAGAGGAAATCATCACGCGATACATTCACTCAAAAAGCCATCTCATTGCTTGAGCAACTAAAAAAGCTCGCCGAGGTAGATTGTTGATACAGAAACGCGTCATAAGTTTTACACCCCTCCCTGAGGCTGCCCGACCAGTAAAGAAGTACAGAGACCAGAACAGACAAGCACCCATGAATCAAAAACAAACCGGCCCCCAAATCCAGCCAGACCAACGTAATACCGCGACACTCAAGGGAAACCAACCCTCGTTTTGCCATACCCATGTGTTCTTTCCCCGGGGTAACCTTAGTTTGCACTCTCTGTCTCCTTGACCTTCTTGGCGTCAGCACCATCATCCTCGGCGGGTGCGTCCTCGGCCTTGCGCTTCTTGCGCACCAACCCCGTCAGGTCATTGGCATTGCGCGTGGCTTCCTCGTTGGCCTGGTTGGCTGAGGAAGATGCAGGGGCCGGGATGCCGAGTGCCTCGTTGATGTCAATTGGGGGCTTCTTGAGATCGATAAGACGCTGTTCCATGTCGGCGATGACTTCCTTGACGTCGGTGATTTGGCGGTGCGTGAGATCGTTGTCCTCTGGGTTGTGCGACGTGGCCACCTCGACCTCCTTGTTTTGCAGCTTGAGCTTGGTGCTAGCGATGGCTGCCTCGAGCTCGACAGCGGCTTCATCGCGGAGAGCCTGGTCAACCACACCGGCGTTGCCATTGCCGTTCTTGTCACCTTCTGCTGTAGCATCTTCCTCGTCAGAAGGCTTGGTGACTGAGGCGAACTCGAGCGCAAGAGACAGCTTGAAGTGCGCCTCGGCAATGATTTCTGACTCTTCCGGGTAGAGCTCTTTCTTGTACCGCAGGGAGGCGCGGGTGTCAGTGATGGCGTTGGGGTATCTAACGCGCGCAGGTCTTGTTAGCAAAGCGGCCCGTAGGGAGTGCATCATACGATACCCTGGACGTACCTCTCGTTTTCGAGAGAAATCTCGGCCAGGAGATCGTGTGTGTCCCCGAGACGCTCCTTGATGTGCCTAAGGAGGGGGGTGTCGCCTTCCGACACCTCCTTCCCCTTGTCTGTCTCTGGTTCTGAGAGGGTTTCTAGCCTCTTTTCGAACAGCAGGCGCGAGAGATCGAGAATCTCAAAGGCGACGGCCATGTCGTCGTCTTCTTCTTCCTCCTCCTCCTCCGCCTCGGCGTCTTCCGCATCCTCCTCTTCGTCCGAGTCCTCGAAATTCTCATCACCCTCAAAGTGGAACATCGGCTTCTTCTCGGCGCTAGGCTCATCCTTTGTAGCTGCGGCCTCTACCTCCTTGGCAACCTCATTGACGGCATCCGCTACCTTGGTCTCGGCCGCTGCAACGGCAGCGCTGTCGCCATTCTCTCCGTTCTTATGCTCCGCTGCGCCATTGGCGGGCTTAACCTTCTTGGCGGGCTTCGCGGGCTTGGGCTTCTTCGTGTCAGGGGCCTTGCCGCCGAGAACGTCGCTCTTGCTCTGGCCAACCTTGAACAGGGCGCGGCCATACAAGAAGAGGATCTCGGCATTGTCGGGACTCATCTCGCCATTCATCTCGGCCTGCATCTCTGCGGCCTGCGCGTAGACCTCGGCAGCCTCCTCATAGTTCTTGTGCGCATACAGGGCAGTCGCCTTGGCCGAGAGATCGGCTAGCGATACCTTGAGGCTTTGCGCGGCCTGCTCCGGGTCCAGCTCCATTGGTGTCGCGGTGCCAGTTGTCTGTGGCGAAGCCATGGTGGGATGTGGGGAAAATCAGATGTGTGTTGTTATGGCTGGGGCTGATGGAATGGATGCACGAAAGCTGTCGCAAATCGGCGGGGCGCAATTCAATTCGCGAATTTTAGCACGAGATGCTGCAGGAAAGACGTTTTCTGGGGAGAGCGAGGGTTGGTCTTGAGCTTGGGGGGGTGACGCGACCCTATCAGACCACAATTGACGACGCGTATCATTGGTTAATCGCAGCTTGGATCGAAATCTGGGGTTTGGCGGGGTGCGCCGACATGCATTTGCAAGGCTGAACTCCCTGGTCCCGCATCGGGTTTTTAGAGCATTCAAACGCTCAAAAATACTCGAGCACGGATACAGCAAGTTTGGTAATGCGGATTGGCGCCTTAAATGGTCGTAAAGCTTTCTTGGAAGCGGTGTTTTTCAGAAAAGGCTGCCCAAATGAGGTGTAGATATGGGGTTAGGGTTGGGCCTCGGTTGCCTGCGGGACAGCGGAACATGATCCCAATGGCCGGCCATCAATCAGATGCTCGAGACGTCACTCTATCGTAAGGCCATTTGAAGCCCCATGCTGGATATCAGCAGGATAAAGGACGGAACACACCGGCCCAGATATCACGAAATACTTTACTTGCTCAAATGATTGCAGAGCGACGGAAACATATACATTTCCAACTTAGATCTTCCTAGAATCTGCTGTTTGTCAGCACCCGATCGCTCCTGCCCATATCATTGAATTACAAACTAGACAACTCTACACGTTTATTTGCGTCTCGTGTTGCGCCTGGACGAAGGTCTCATCTTCCATTGTTCCTAGACTTTGGAATACGGCGAAGGTCCGCAGCTTTCCTCTCCAGCCTCATATATCACCTCCTCCTCAAGCTCGCCTGGAGTCTCTCCACCAACACCTTCCTTGCCTCTAGGCCAAAATGCTGTCCTTCATCACCAATAAACACGACCCGCACTACCTCCGTGCGCGGGCAAACTCGCTGGAGAACATCACCTCGGCTCGCAGAGACTCGGACCACAAGCACCTCCTCCTTGCGTGAGCTGATCCTCCCCCTAGCCGCAGAACCCCTTCTGATACAATATGCAGAGCGTCCGGCTCCGTAGCCACCATCAAAAGCAAGTAGTCCATACTGCCATACGAACTCGCTCCTGACTGTGACTCTCTGCTGCGCTCACTAGTTCCCGAGATTATCAAAGCCCTAGCCAAGTACGAGGGCAAGCTCTCGATCCGCATCCTCCTGACCAGCTCGGCCCGCCACTTCCTCAACGGCCAGAGTGCGGAGCAACCTACCGTCTCCTCGCTCATACACATGCCCAATGTCGAGGCTGTGTACGACGATTCCGACGAGTGGGGCCCCCAGCCCTGGAAGCGCGGCGCCAGCATCCTGCACATCGAGCTGCGCAGATGGGCAGACATGATGGTTGTAGCTCCCCTGAGTGCCAATACTCTTGCCAAGGTTTGCTTGCCATTCTCACACGCCATGCCTCCCCAATATCATGCTAACAGACGTAGATCGTCAATGGCATGAGCGACAACTTGTTGACATCAGGTATGCCCTCATAGCCTACCTGCCCCGATTTCCCTTGGCTCTCTAACACCCAGCCTCCGCCCAGTAATCCGAGCCTGGGACACAGACGGCGGTATAGACAACAAAAAGAAGGTCATTGTGGTTGCTCCGGCAATGAACTCGGTATTTCCCCCCCATTTTCCCGTGAGGAAGTTTATATCCCTCAGATCTGACACAAGAATACCTTCTCACCCAGGCAATGTGGCGACATCCCATCACTGCCAAACAGATTCGCGTCCTCGCTGAAGATTGGGGCATCAAAGAACCTGCCACGGGTGAAGGCGAGGCAACCTCTCTCCCTGATCCGAGTGGTTCTGAGGGGTGGTTCCAGGTTGTTAAGGTAGTTACTCCTGCTTTTATTCTCTCCCTACCCAAACTACCATTTTTGGATTTAGTTGACTGACATTCCGTTTTCTGCCATAGCCGATTTCAAAGTAGGTCCAAAATACATAACGCTGCTCGACACATGATAAATACTGACACATTTCCAGAACCCTCGCATGTGGTGACACCGGAGGTAAGCATCAAACCACACTCCCTCTTATTTAATATATCTACTGACGCGAGAAATGTAACCTGCAGACGGCGCCATGGCATCAGTCGACACAATTCGTGAGGTGATCGAAGCGAGACTGGGTCTCGAGTAAAGGAACCATGTCACAGTCAGGTGCGAAAGGAATCAGAACTATCCGCCCACGAAGGGGGAATACATTGTTTACTACAATTGCGAGACGGTGCTATCAAGTTTGCATCATATAGAAGCAAGCACCAATATGTCTCTCTCCTTGCGTTACACCGAACGCCTACGGTCCCAGGCATTTATCGCCTTACACCCATCCCATCCTTCCTGACGTATTGTTGTTCGATACACAAGATGCTCCGTTGGCCATGAATGTCCCGTCCCATCTTTCAAAATACAGTGGATAATCTTATACATGAATAAAATGTTGCCTTTTGCAACATGATCTCTCCCATACTTGGGAGTGATGAAGAGCTCTAACCCCCGAAAAATGTCGCCATACCCCTCTGTTCACATCGGATATCGAGAGCCAGCTTAATCGTGACGAAATGTGCACTTGTCGCCCTTGGCGCACTGTCCTCTGGCGTAAAACGTACACTGCTTCGTGCCGATAAGGCTGCGATTGATGCCGCGCAGATGCTCAGGGACGTCTGCCTGGGCCTTAGACGGCGCGTTCCAAGATCCGTTTGCACTGCTGCTTCCAGAGGTACTGCGCATGTTGTGCCGATCCCGGTCCCTGTCGCGCTCACGCTCACGGGTTTCTGAGCCGCCGTAGCCGTCTCGCTCTTGATGAGACTGGCCGTAGTTGCTCTGACCGTAGGCGTTGTGCGGTTGCTGATGCGATCGTGCGCCTGCCTGACCCTGCTCATGCGGATAAGCGGCAGCCGGGATAGGAGCAACAGCGCTGGCACTCGTGGTGCCACCCTGCCCCGAGGCCCATTTCATGAGACTGAGCAGATACTCGGCACTCTGTGGATCAGCAGCAGGAGCCGGAGCCACTGGCTGAGTCTGCGGTTGGCCGCCGGTAAGCACGGCCATCAGGGCCTGGATCTGGGAGGGGTCTGCATTTGAGAACTGGGGCTGACTAGGTGTTGCAGGATTGCCGAGAGCTGTCAAAATGGCCGAGAGTTGGTTGCCGGCATCGATATTGGGCTGCTGGGCTACAGGCTGGGTGGCCTGCGACTGGAGGTACGGATTGGCGGGTTGGGTATAAGCGGGTTGTTGCTGATTATACCACGCCGCTTGTTGCTGCTGCTGCTGCCCTTGCTGGGCGTAGTACTGCGCCCAAGCTGCCGAATAATCGGGTGCAGGTTGACTTTGCTGGGTGACTACGGGTGCGACGACGATGGGCTCTGGCTTGGCCACAACGCTCTGGGGGGCGGGCTGCGGATACGAAGCCGGGTGGGTTCCGCGGAACCGCTCAAACAGATTTTCAACCGTGTCGGCCACTTTCTGGAAACCGGCATCTCTGTAATCATGGCGCCTCACGGTCTGTGGTTGCGCAGGATCATACGGATCCGGGTCTTGATAGTTCTTAACTCGGTCCGAGGTGAGCAATTGGAATACCTGCTGGTCGCGGTAGTTTGCCGAGAATGCGGGATTCGCCATGTTGAGGTCGTCGGGCTTGTGCACGACTGAGGTTCCGTTGTATGAGTCGGCGATGGAGTTGACTGATTGGAGGGCCTTTGTGAAGTTTGCATAATCGGGCCGCGTTTTCGCGTCAAGCCTAGCCAGAGCAGCCTCAATTGCTCGCCAGAGCCCCAAGTTGAGGCGGTCGCGGCCTCGCTGGCGGATCTCCTCGTATTCGGAGCCCTCCGGCAACGTGATGGTATTGGCAGACGAGTCATTTTCGAGACTGGGCTCATAGGCGGGTGACTTGGGAGTGGGAGGGATATCTGCTGGGTCCGTGTAAATAACCATAAGCTCCTTTGACTCGCGGTCTTCCATGAACTTCTGCTGTTCAGTGTGGAATGTCTTGAAGCCGCCGCGCGTGACAAAGGTCCGCTCTCGTTTGTCTTGCGGGAGAACATCGAAATCGATCGCTGTGGGTTCCTCCCAAGGTCTGATTTCTCCCGCGTGGCTTTTCCTCAGAGCCATGCCTTCCATCTTATCCTTGTTTTCAGACCTCACGTCGCGGACCGCGCCGCCCTGGCCAACCTCCTCTGGGTCTCGCGTAAACTCGCGGACTTCGACGAGTCGGTCGTCGCTCTTGAATGTGACCTTTAGGTTGAGCCTCCGACGGTCCTCTTTGCGCAGGCGCCGCTTTTTCTGGTCGTCGGTCTCGTTCGGATCCGCGGCGACAAGCGGAGGGGGCTCCGGCGCCTTCACCTTCTTTGGCTCGTCAATTTCTGCCAGCAGAGCGGCGAACCTAGATGACTTTGGCGGCTCGGACGCCTTGACCCTGGAGAGCTTGGCTGCGTCGACGGCCTGTGGCGCCGGTTGTCCCGCTGCACTCTTGGACGGAGGCGGTTTGGTCACGTCTGCCTTCGCAAGCGGCGCCTTTGTCATTGGCTCAGGTTTGGCTGAAGACTTCTGCAAATCCGCCTTTGGCAGATCCGGCTTTGCCATCGATTTTGAGGGCGGGCGAACGATTTTTCCAGGGAGAAGCATGCTGCGCTTGGGTGCAGTCGCGACAGCTGCTGTCGACGTCGATGTTGGCGGCTTTGGCGGGGCCTTCGAAGTAATCGTGGATAGCGGCTTGCTGGCTGCTGGTGTTGGCCCCGCGCCATTTGAAGGAGCGGATGTCGAAGCCCCGGTGGCCTGTTTTTTGCCAGAACGACCGTCGCCGCTGGAGTCCTCTTCGCGGACCCGCTTGGCGCCTGATGCGTTCGATGCCGATGCCGATGCCGACGCCGATACTGCTTTCGCGAGTGGCTTGGCGAGTTTCTTTGCGCCACTGGTCGGCTTCATGTCGCGCGCGGGGGAATCCTTGCCGTCGTTCTTTTCTGCGTTGCGGAAGATGGCGCCAATCAATTCTTTAATTTCCGAATCTCCTTGAGACTCGAGCTTAACCTTGGTAGGCGGAAGCTTCCAGCGCTCCAGATCGGTGCGGCGGACGCTGGTGAAGCGACCGAACAGGCGAAGGATTGCCTTGAGCAGCGGGGAGTTGGTCTCGCCAATGTTGACTAGGCGGATGACAACGTTGACCAGGCGGATGGCCAGTGCGGGTTTGTCGCCGAGTCTGGCCAGCAGCGCGGGGGGGTCCGCCTTTTGTAGTCCGCGGACAATGATGGTTTCGAGCTGCTTGAATGACGGCTCGAGTTGCTGCCTGAGTTGATTGAACTCGGCGGCGTTGTATTCAGGCAAGTTCTTGAGCTTGGCCGTCGCCACCACCACGAGCCTCTTCAGCGCAGGCGCGTCCTTGAAGGTAAGCGCCGTGTCAAACAGGAGGTTGAAGTACTCTGTGAACCACAGCCGCCGGTAAGCGCGGTTATCACGGTGTGACTCGTGGATGCGAAACACCTCCTCCAGCTTGATGAGAGTGTAGTCAGGCTCAGGTGGGGGAACGGTAGGCCGGGCCTAACAAAAAAGAAGATGGTCAGTTCACGTCGACTTCCAGTGCGAGCAGCAGTCGGGGTACCCACCTCGTTGTTCGAGCTATCCTTGGGAAGTTTCTTCCACCAGTCAACCGGTATTTCTATCAGCCGTGTCAGCAAGTTCGTTACTCGAGGCCGGCGCGGCTCCCAGGCATTTGTACTAACCGTTACCTCCTCGCTTGAGCTCAGTCTCCAGCCTTATATCCGCCTTTTGGCGGTCGAGTTCACTCCTGGCCTTTTGATAGGCTTCCAGATGGTTGCCTAGACTCTCGGCCGGAGCCCAGCCGCGAGGCAGATCAGGGAATAGGGGAGCGCGCTCTCCTTTTGTCGCAATGACAACATATCGTTTGGTCGGCGGCCCCTTCTTAAGTTGCACCGGCGCGGCCCCGATCACTAAATACGGGACACCCGCCCAGGTGCCACCCTCCCTCGATTTTGCGTCTTGGATCATTTGATTGTCAATGCTGAATTGTGCTGGAGGTACCTGTGCCTGTGCCTGTACCTGTGCAGGCGCAGGCGGGGGCGTAGGTAGTGGTGCAGCGACCGGAGCAGGCATAGGCACAGATATGGGCGTGGATGCTGACACTGATGGGGCAGTTTGCGCAAGTAAAGAGCCGGCTTGACTGCTAGGCAGCGAAGGGGAGCTGGTACTGGCCGCATCAGGACCGACTCTTACCTTCTTGGCCGACATCTTAGGCTCTAGGGTCTCTGAGCCGGGACGTCGCTTTGCGTTGGAGACAGTTGTCCCCCCGACGGGTGGTACAGCCTGACTACCTGCCTGGGGGTAAACTGACCTCGCCTGGAATTGCGATACCTGAGAAGAGATGGCTGGATGGATCTGTGTGGGGGGATCTTGCGTTGAGAATGTTTGCGGGACAGCCTTCTGGGTGACAGGTTTCGGAATGGCTGCTTTTTGAGTGAGTGGGTGTGTTGTTACACGAGGGCTGCCGGTTTTTACAGAAGGAGGAAGGTGTGCAGTGGGTGCTTGGACCGGAGGCGGCGCTCCGTTGGTTGCCGGAACGTACTGGTGGTGCGGCTGGTGGTGCGGCTGGTGGTGGTGTTGCTGTTGTTGTTGTTGCTGCTGCTGCGGCTGGTCTGAGTCGCCGCGGTAACTCGGAATTCCGGCGACAACGGCGGGATGCCCCGAGGAGTATGGCGAAGGTGAGCCCCTCGCCCCTGAAGCTTTGATACCGACCGACTGCGGAGCGGCCAGAGGGTTCTCATATTCACGGCCAGGGACGTACCCAGTAGCCTGGGCTGGGGCCCTCTGCCATTGAGGCATGGCCTCTTGGAGGTAACCGTTCACCCCAGTGTTTGGGGGGCGAACGACGTTGTTGCTAAACCCATGAGACAGCACATCCTCGGCTCCTGGGGTGTGAATGTGATGTGAGGGGAACTCGTGGCTTTGGGGTAGATCGACGAGAGCGAAGCGGCTGTCGACGGTCTGGCGCGAATGCGGTTCACTGGGGGCCTGTTGATGCTGCTGCTGCGGCGGCGGCTGGTGTTGCTGGGGCTGCTCGGTGTAGTACCCCTGAGGCAGGGCGTGGTCCTGAGCGTAGGCGGTAGAGGCCTGGCCAGGGCCTGTCCAGACATCTCCCGGATTGTAGTATCCAAATGGTCGGTAAAGTGCTTGCTGGGTCTCTGGGGCAGACATCTGGGGGCTGATGTGTGTGTCGGTGTTGACGTTGATGAAGGACTCGGGATTGGGGTAGCCATGGTCCTGGCCGTGATGTGAATCGAAGCCAAGGCTGGGATCGGTAAACTGGTGGTCCCAGCTGGCATTGCTGAAGCTATTGGGGTCCCATTCGCCCATTCCATTGCCGTGGCTTTGCTCCATCTCGATAACAGACAACACGGAAAAGGGGGGTCACGTGAGTAGTGCACAATGTGGGAGTTCGCAGCCCCGATTACTGCACACCTGTTAAACCCAGGTCTTGCTCCTACTTGGACCGGAATACATGCAGTCTCCAATAGCGTCAATGCCGGCTTTGTGAGCAGATGCGCAGAGCCGCAGACTTACTATCTGAATACGCGAGTGAATGGAGACTTCTTTGGTACTCTTTGGCACTGCTGGTTTCCCTTGGATGAGGTCCGGGGCGTTGGGCAGATGGAATGGATATCGTTAAAAGCGAGGAGCAATGGATGCACGAATGAGAAGTACGAATGTCTGTGCAGACAGTGGTGTTTGGTGGGGTAGTTCGTCCGAATGGGGTTTAGCCCAAAAGTCTAGAACAAAAAAAGTCAGCCACCTTCCACACACTAACAGCTCTCAGCTCTCCTTCCAGGGATGTGACCCGCCAGCCGTGCAACAACAGCCAGCAAGTGAGCCCGACAGACAGACTCGGGCAGCCAGCCAGCAACTAGCGGACGAGAGTTGAACAGCAGCAGACGCGATATTGAATGGGCCCGATAGGGCGTGTTCCGGCAGATCCGATATTGGCATTTCGTGGTTTTCAAAGGCTGGCAGAAAATGCCCAGATGCAGCTGGTCCGCAGATTTCCAGTGATGTGGTTGATGTCTTAACGGCAGTCGAGGGTAAGCCTGAGGTTGGTTGTTGAAATGGGCGTTTGTTTGCCCTGTATGTGTGGGAAATCTGGACGATCCGAGATCTGCGACTGCCGCCTCACGACCTGGACAGATGCGGGCGAAGTCTTGGACCGATCGCAGCGCCTCTGGGTAGGAAGACCGGCTTTGCAACTAGGCTGTGGCTCTTCCAACCGGACAGGCAGCCGGTCTTCAGTGGCAAGTCTTCTTCCGCAGGCCCAACTGGCGGCCAGAGTCAAGCACCGCAGCTCTGCCCGGCCGGAATGGGTGTCGGTGGGAGGGTGTGTGCGGGGCGCCGTAGAGGGGAACCGAAGGTGTCATCTTCAGAGCCCTGCACATGGCGGCATGGCCCCGCAGTTCTGCTGTCGCAATCGCATCGCAGCAGCGCTGCGTCCGCTGCAGCCAACACCCGTGGAGACCATCCGCTGTTCCCATCTTCCGGTCCGGCGTCATGAGCTGGCTTCGGACCTCCATGGTGGGACAATTAACCAGGAAACGGTTCGACGGCCGTGGTCATTGAAATTAGTGACCATGACTGCGGGCATCGTGCCATATTCATGAAGATGCGTGCTGCCCACTGCCCACTGTCTTCAAGTCTGCTGTCTGCTTTTTGCTGTGTTGCTCTGCCCTCGTCGTCTGCAGCGCTGCACACTTTCTCCCCGTCAAACGGAATTTTCTTTAAAAAGTTCCCATAGTTACCCGCAGGGAGACGAAGCTTGCACACATCCCCCCGCTGCTGTTTGTGTTGCCCTTCTCGCCAGTCCTTCATCACGCAGATAAAGAGCTGCATGATTCAGACTGTCCGATTGAGCGTGCATTTAGGAGGATAGAGATACAATTATGCTGCTGAGGCTTAGATGGGGGTGGTGAGTTTAATGCATACATACCCGTTAGACGCGATCAGTCCTTCGCAGCACTGATCCTTCGCTTCGCGTTGTCGCAAGCACTTCATGGCCTCCTCTCTCACAAACGGCGGAATGGCTGTCCGCGAGACTCCCTACAGCATTTTCCTCGAGTATCTAGATAGAAACAGGCTGTGACCAGTCTTTTTTTCAAATGATCAAGCGAGCAGGCGAGCAGGCGACCGCCGACGCGCGAGAATTGGCGCGTGGATTGATGGCCGCTTGTGCGCTCACCAGACCTTACAACCTGGTCGGAAATAAAAACGAGATGTGAAGACCCGTCTCTGCAAAGCAAAGAACTTGATGGAGCGATCCAAAGGGGTGGCGGATCATGGGTTGTGGATGGGAGAATGACGAGAGTTTGTTGGGAGTTGTTGATGAAGGGGGAAAAGATGGTTCAGGTTTCGCAAATCAGCCGCGGCGGTCATAAAGGGTTTGGTTGTTGGCCTGGCAGGTGAAATGGTCAGTGCGTGTGGCAAGGGAAGCTGGCACTCGCCTGCTCGCTTTTGCGTAACTCTAGGCAATCAAAATGCTGCTTCGAGCTAGCGCTGAATTCCTTTGAGCTCCGGAGAATCGGACGAGGGTGGTTCCGTTGGAACCCTGCTGGACCAAGCGAGTCGCAGCGAGGAGTGATGTACCTGGTCCAAGCTGCAGTGTCGCTGAATTCAATGTGGGGGGAACTTCAAGTGAACCATGTGGCATGGATTCGTGGACAACCATCCAATCTGCAAATCCAACTGCTAGGAGCTGTCTCTGCCTGGAAGCAATACACTCGACACTTCGCCGCACTGCTTCCTAGATGCGCAAAGCCTAATTACTGTGGCATGAACACGGTGGCCTTCTGAACGGCGAGCTTCCACATTTGAACTGGAGTACTGCGCAATCGCATCCACCATCGAAGCTCGCTCTCCAGCGCCGGCGCCCCGATAGCAGCCATGGCATCGCGAGGTTCTTCGTTGCGTGACAAGCAGATTGGTACGCCGCCCTGTGGTATAATTGGCGGACTTTGCTGACCCCTTCTGCAGTCTCGATAAAGAAGATACTCAACCTAAACGAAACTGTCGAGCCGGCTGAGAACGACGATCCCCATGGCAGCGGTTTTCTGGCGCCAGCCGCGCCCATATTGAAGGACGGCCGCCCTATCTGGAAAGTTTTGGTGTTCGATGTAAGGATCTCCGAAGTAGACATCCCTCACCAGGCTTGCGCAAGCTGATGGTTGGTGATTTGCAGGACCTTGGCCGTGATGTCATCAGCCCAGTGCTCCAGGTATCCCACCTGCGGTCAATGGGGGTCACAATGCATATGTTAGTCGCTACCTTGGGCGAGCCGTATGGAGCACACTGCTGAAGCCAATAGGCATATATCTTCCTCCAGAGCCCCCATACCGGACGTACCCGCTATCTACCTGGTCGAGCCCAACCCAGAGAACCTCCAAGCAATCACAAATGATCTACAGAAGGGGCTTTATGGTTCCGCCAATATAAACTTCCTCTCCTCCATCCCCCGCCCCTTGCTGGAGGATTTTGCAGCGCAGGCCGCAACAGCAGGGACTTCGGAGTTGATCTCACAGGTCTTCGACCAATACCTCAACTTCATTGTCACAGAACCAGATCTCTTCAGTTTGGGGATGCAGAAGGAACATACATATTGGGCCCTGAACAGTGCGAAGACAAAAGATGAGGAGCTCGACCGTGTGGTGGACAGAATCGTTAGCGGGCTTTTCAGTGTTGTGGTGACAATGGGTATGTTGAGTTCCCCATTCCCTGCCGGAGCATTCGACATTCTAAGCTTACACCTCCTTAGGCGTAATACCCGTTGTAAGTTATCTCATGGCCACCTACGGTGGATATGCACTTGTTTCATGCTTCATTGCGTAGTGTAAACCGTTTGCGTATGCTAACTTTGCCAACTAGATTCGCTGCCCACGGGGTGCCGCAGCGGAGATGATTGCTGCGAAGCTCGATCGCAAGCTCCGAGATCATGTCCTCAACTCAAAAGAAAATCTCTTTTCTTCGCATGCAAGACCGGCATCCTCTGCTGCTGGAACGCCATCATCCAGACCGGTCCTCGTTATTCTAGATCGGAATGTTGACCTGATACCCATGCTGTCTCATTCCTGGACCTACCAGAGTCTTTGCTTCGATATTTTCAAAGTAAGTTCTTGGGCCTCTGCGAGCTTATCATGGCCGCTAACACCAATGACAGTCGGAACTGAATCGCATCACCATCGAGACCCCCATTGACTCAACTAACCCAGCCAAGGGCACAACCAAAAAAAGTTACGACCTTGCTGCAAACGACTTCTTCTGGCAGAGAAATGCATGCTTGCCATTCCCTCAGGTGGCCGAGGATATCGGTACGATTGTCCCCGATCCATCAGAGAAACATACCATGCTAATACACACATACAGACGCTGAGCTCACGAAATACAAGGAGGAGGCAGAAGCCATTACCAAGAAAACTGGTGTCACTGACTTTGAGGACCTACAAAATGATACCAGCGCTAGTGCTCAGCACCTAAAAGCCGCCATCACTCTTCTCCCCGAGCTTCGAGAACGGAAAGCTACTCTGGACATGCACATGAACATCCTGGCTGCAATTCTGGGAGAGATTCAGAACCGCCAGCTTGATAACTATTTCGAGCTTGAGCAAGGGGTGATGAAGCAGACTAAGGCGCAGATGCTTGAACTCATCAAGACTGGTGAAAAGGGCAAGCCGGCAGATAAACTGCGCCTATTCATTATCTGGTTCCTCAGCACAGAACAGAACGTGTCTCGTCAGGAATGGGCACAGTTTGAGGAGACACTAGTGGCCGCCGGATGTGATGCGACATGTTTACCATATATTCGGCAGTAAGTTAGCACTCGGTGCATGCTTTCTCGACTTGTTCCGGGACACAAGAGGCTAATCAAACCCAGGGTCCGCGCTACGACGAAGATGACACAGCTCACAACAGTCAACAATTCCGCTGCAGCAGCTCAACAACAGTCCGGGTCCTCAGATCTACTCCAGCGCTTCTCAGCCATCTCCACTCGCTTCACAGACCGACTCAAGGAGACGGGAGTTCCGACCAGCGTTTTGTCGTCAAACGTTGCCTCGCTTCTCGGCGGAATCAAGGATTTCTTGCCAGTCGACAGAGACCTGACGGTGACGAAGATCACAGAGTCAATCATGGATCCTTCGAATGCCAGCTCGTCTGCGATCGCAAAAACAGAACACTATCTCTATTTTGATCCGAGAAGTGCGAACGCACGGGGCACAATGCCTCAGCCGTCAGCAATGCGGGCTGCCGCCACGGGGATCATGGCGCCCGGAGGACTGCCGGGCTCGACCCTTGTGCAAGGCCCGGGCACGGGAGCAAGCTTCGGGCAGCGGAGACAGGGGTTTTCCGAGGCATTGGTATTTATGGTCGGGGGTGGCTCAATGGATGAATACGGGAACCTTCAAGAATGGGCCAACCGCCCAGGGACGGACCGGGCGAAACGGAGGGTTGTGTACGGAGCGAGCGAGCTGGTTAATGCGGGACAGTTTATAAGGGACGAGTTGGACAGACTGGGCAAGGAAATATCGTAAATGGCTTCACTCTGTCCTTGCTTTTAGTTAGGTTCGCAATTAATATCGCCATGGGCATGCAGAGTCAAAATTCAGCGGCATTGCTGGGCGCGGTGATAGAAACTCGGGCGAGCGTCAACAATTCAACCTGGCGACCAGTGGAAACGGGAGAGCATATGGGGAATACATTTCTTAATCTCAAAATTCGAGGTCGTGATGGAAGTTACCCTCGAGGACGTGCTGTTTCTTAAAAAAAAGCATTCCACAAGCCAGCAGTAGATAGATATGCGAATACCTTATCTTCTTGCTCTCGAGACAGGCCATTGCTTTCAACGTTGTTGGCTGTGTCACATTCTCAAGAGGCCTTCGTGCATCCTCCAACGGCCTATTCTAGTGCAATCAATACTTCTACGATGTGAATGAAGTCTGTGATGCAATGAACTAGGTCTTGCTGTCCTGGCATAGAACCTTGCGAGGGGCTCGGGATTCTACAGCGTATTTTCGCACGGGGTTGATAGAGAGAACCTTTCTTGGCCAAAGCCTTCGTCAACCTGTTGCCCGAACCCTGCATAAGATTGTGGTCCGTCCCCAGTGCCTGGTCCCGCTTGGTACTGAGAACAGAGGCAACGCGCGGCAGTCTGAGGCGGTGTATCAATGATTCTTCTAGGGATGTTCTCAGATGTGGCGGGTGTCGTCGCTTTTGCTTAGACTATGGATACTAATCCGTGGCTAGTGGCTAGTGCTTCGCAATCCCACCGACAGCCAAGCTATTTTTATCACTCGGCGGGCTAGTCGGCAATTCGCCGATGTGTTGCTGGACCTGCAGAACAGGCGGCACCTTTGAGACATCAAACGGGCTCAACAGAACAACCAGACACCTGGTTTACTTTGTAAGTCATGAGGCTCGCTCAAGACAGGCTCACCTTGAATTGGAGAATGAGCGGTCATTACGAGCCCCACCAGCACAAAACGCAAGTGCTGTCAGTACCCGGAATACGCGGCACGAATCCTACCACGGGTGCTCCTCATGGGATGGTTGCGGGGCTATTAAATTGTAGGGAGCACGATAGCTTTCTTCGCTGTCAGTCAGAAGACATATCGGATGCGCAGCAAACCGAGCTTGGGCAAACGGTTCCACGGTTGCCCAGGGCACTTCTCAGCCTTGCCTCTCATTCAAGGTCGGGTACGGGTGGTGGGGCTTGGTGGTACGTAGTCCGTTCTCCGTAGGCTGCCTCTCGACGGGGTTACCCTGAAGTGAGACTCCGCAAACGGTGGAGGATAGCTGGCCGCATCATCGTGCTGCGGCTTTGCTCGCACTCAGGAATGTTGCAGTCAATATATACGAAATCCGGATTCTGACCTCGATGATCCTCGAGCTTAAAAAAAAGTTGAAATCCTTGCCTGCGGGGGAGTCGCTGTTTGGCTCAACCGAACCCCCTTAGTCGGCAGACGGCAAAAGCCAATTGGAAGGCGCGTTGGTTGCCCCAAGCGGCTGAGGGACGTCAGACTTGCCCGTCTCGGGAGCTGAAACAACAATTCTGCCGGGCAGCACTCCCCTTGGTCCTTGCGCCCGTGCAGCACAGCCCCTTCATTCACTCCCCAACCCCTGTCGCTTGTTCATTAAGCTCGCGCGCTGGAACGGAACCCGCCAGCGTGAAACTTGGGATTTTGTCCTGCCGCCGAATTACCTCGTCAGTTTCACACACACCAGCATTGCGCTTGGCCATAGCAGTAAAAAAACACGACGAAACTCTATCTCGCCCGCTTTCTCCATCCGAAAGACAGCCAGTGACCGAACTTTGAGCCGACGACGGACGCAACCTTCGCAGCAAGCAGGGACCGGGACCCTCAGGTACCTGCAACCATCACCAAGTACGACGCCATTCCACTGCGCGCAGGCGGATAAGCACAGCGAGGGGCAAAGGGAGGACGATAGACACCGGACGGTCCGGCCTGCACTGCATCGCGTGTTTGCCTGCCAGTGAGGAGGTTGTGGACGTTCCATTCCAGAGCTCAGGAGTCCTTCGGGTTCTTTGAGGTGCAGAATCCCCCTCTCGGAAACAGCGAGCGCGCAACAAGATACCCAACCCCTCCGCTCTCCGCCAATATCATATTTGCTTGCAAACATGTCGTATAATCGCTTAGGCAAGTAGTCGCCCCATCCATCCCTTGAGATCTCCGTGTGATGGGCATATCCACTTCACCTGGCTGCCTCGACCCCTTCGCCCCAGTCCCCCAGTCTCACATTCTCACTGCGCAAAGTTGCAACTGCACCCCTCCAACTCTGTCCTACCAACTCTGCCACTTCATCCGCCAGCTTGTGACTGTGCGGCATCGTTTCGTTTCTTGCCCGGCGCAAGCACGACGTCTACTTCCGGCTCAGCGCTACAACGCCCCAGTCTCGAAGCTTGTCTTTTCCGCGCTCTTCAGATATTTTGGACTTGCCCGCAAGACGGTGACAACCTTCTGCAGGACAGAATTCTAATCTTTCCCTACTGCACTATAGACGACGACTACTTCGACAATCGCCGGATGGACAACCGGGCACATAGGACGCCCTCGCCAGGGCACCCACTCCAGCATGGCTACCAGCTGGAAGACAACCCCTACGGTCGTTCCCAGACCACTCTCGAAACGCCGCCTGTTGGCGCTGGCAGATACAGTCCAGGCGATTCGCTCCAGATGCAAACAGCTGTGAGTTGACCTTTTGACTGATTCCTATCTGCGCCATGTATACTGATGCCTTTGCCAGCAATCCATGGATAACCTGTCGCAATACCCCCAGCAGGGACATGGCGAGTATGCCGTAAATCCAGAGCAGCATCACGATGCGTACTACAGCCAACCCTACGAACCCCAACCCATCGAGGGCACGCCGGGCTACGATCATGGCGCTACTGGTTACGACTACGACGACCAACGACCCATGTTGACACATAATGACTCCCAAGTCGGCGCGAGCGACCCCTACCACGATAATCCGCAGCCTCCTACGAACAACGCGCCCATCAAGAGGTGGAAAACAGTGAAGCAGGTGCTGCTGTACCGCGGAAACTTGGTGTTGGACTGCCCAATCCCCCCTAATCTTCTGAATAAGCTACCTCATGGCGAGCGCGATGAGTTTACCCACATGCGATACACGGCTGCAACTTGCGACCCCGGCGACTTTTACGAAAACAACTTCACACTGCGGCAGAAGTTGTTCAGCAAACCGCGCCACACCGAGTTGTTCATTGTGGTCACCATGTACAACGAGGACGATGTTCTCTTCGCGCGCACCATGGCCGGTGTGTTCAAGAACGTCGAGTACATGTGTAAACGGCCCGAGAGCAAGACCTGGGGTAAAGATGCGTGGAAGAAGATCGTCGTGTGCGTCGTTAGTGACGGCCGCGCGAAGATCAACCCACGGACAAGAGCCCTCCTGGCCGGTATGGGTGTGTACCAGGAGGGTATCGCCAAACAACAAGTCAACGGGAAGGACGTCACAGCACACATCTACGAGTACACGACCCAGGTTGGCATGGTCATCAAGAACGATGTCGTTCAGCTCATTCCCAAGCAGCAGCCTGTCCAGATATTGTTTTGTCTGAAGGAGAAGAACCAGAAAAAGATCAACTCGCATCGTTGGTTCTTCTCGGCATTTGGTCGTGTCCTGGATCCTAACATCTGCGTTTTGCTTGACGCCGGTACGAAGCCAGGAGGCAAGTCAATCTATGACCTCTGGAAGGCATTCGACCTGGAGCCCATGTGCGCTGGTGCATGCGGCGAAATCAAGGCCATGTTGGGGACCGGTGGAAGGAATCTCCTGAATCCATTGGTTGCTACACAAAACTTCGAATATAAGATGAGCAACATCCTCGACAAGCCCCTGGAATCGGCCTTCGGATTCATTTCTGTCTTGCCCGGTGCCTTCTCGGCCTACCGCTATGTTGCGCTTCAAAATGACAAAAACGGCCAGGGCCCATTGGAAAAGTACTTTGCTGGCGAGAAGCTCCACGGCGGTGATGCTGGCATCTTCACAGCCAATATGTACCTTGCCGAGGACCGTATTCTATGCTTTGAGCTTGTCACCAAGCGCAACTGTCACTGGATCTTGCAGTACGTCAAGTCTGCTACCGGCGAGACGGATGTGCCAGACACCATCGCCGAGCTAATTCTCCAGCGTCGCCGTTGGTTGAATGGTTCTTTCTTTGCTGCCGTTTACGCCATCGTCCACTTTCACCAGTTCTTCCGGTCCGACCACTCGTTCTTTCGCAAGATCGCCTTCTTCATCGAATTCGTCTTCAATACGATTAACATGGCTTTTGCCTGGTTTGCTATTGGCAACTTCTTTCTGGTGTTCAAGATCTTGACGACAAGTTTGGGTGACGCCAACCTACTAGGACAAGTGGGAAATATCCTCGGTGTGGTCTTCGCCTGGCTCTATGGCGTCTCTCTGATTACCTGCTTCGTTCTGTCCATGGGCAATCGACCAGCTGGATCATCTCGATACTACATGGCCATGGTCATCTTCTGGGCAATCATCTTCGTGTAAGTTTTTACATAGCAAGTTATGTGGAGCTATTTACTAACGGTGCCGCACAGCTACCTCATGTTCGCCGCTGTCTTCATCGCAGTCAAAGCCATCCAGGCGGACGTCGCCAAGGGCTTCTCGATTGACAGCTTGTTTAAGAACCAAGTTTTCTACACTCTCATCATTTCAGTCATGTCAACCTATGGCCTCTGGCTGGTTGCGTCACTGATGATGTTCGACCCTTGGCACATGTTCACGTCGCTACTTCAGTACATGTTGCTCAGCCCCTCGTATACCAATGTCCTCAATGTCTACGCTTTTTGCAACACTCACGATATCTCATGGGGTACCAAGGGCGATGACAAGCCAGACGCACTGCCGTCCGTCAGCACTAAGGATGGACAGGGCAAGACGGACCTTCCTGACGAAAGTGACTTGAACGCACAATACGACCGTGAGATGCGTGTATTTGGTAGCAAATACGTCAAGGAGGTCAAGACGCCCACACCCGCGCAACTCGAGGAGAAGCAGATGGACTACTACAAGGGTGTCCGAACAATCGTCGTCCTCGCCTGGATGATATCAAATTTCGCCCTTGCCGCCCTGATTCTGTCATCGGCTGGGTTGCAACGCATTACCTCCGGAGACAGCGCGGACTCAGAGGAAAAGATCAAGGCCGAGCGCGCCAATATTTACCTAACAGTCGTTCTGTGGTCAGTGGCAGGTCTATCGGCGTTCAAGTTCATCGGAGCCGTATGGTTCCTAATTGTTAGGATGTTCAGAGGAGTATAATGGGTCATGTTCTGTTTGATGGGAGGGGAAGGCCAGCTGACTCAACCAGCCACTGGTTTGGCTCATGAGAGGTAAAGCATAGGCGTTCTGTTTTATCCGTCCATGTCCGGTCCTTGTCTTGACTTGATGATTGTATGTACACACAAAGATCGCATTTTACATCTTTGCTTGTTTTAGGCTACTTCATGGCGTGCGTTTGTTTTTTTCTACCTTTTCTCGGCGATATGATAATTGTTTTTGAGTCAATCGAGAATGGGCTGTGTGGGATAGAAAACGAGAGGCGAAGCGGTTATCTAACTTGTGTTCCCAGGAGTGATTTGTCTATCTCCTTCCTAACACGGTTTCCTCACAATTGTTCATTTCGGACACATGGACGCATCTTATAGTGCTCAAGGTGTTTGGGTAGCCAGGGGAGGTAATTGGGGATGGCACAAGATGAATATGACAAAAATAATACACATACTTTTCCGAGTCTACTCATCGTGTCAACTGTCTAGTCAGCTAGAATGTGACTGTTGTTGAATACGTTGATTATTTGGACTCATATAGAGAGGACGAGTTTTGGTATTTCCAGCTTTCTGGGGCTCTGATCCTCTGATCTATCTAAAAAGTCGAGACCTCCGCAAAACCTCCGAATATTAGTGACAAAGTGACAACAGGGCCGCCGAGTGAATTGGCAAAAATGATGATAAACTCATAAAAAAACATACAACACCAGGGATTCGCTGGTCATCACCGACCCAACTACTAGCCTGGCCCTCACTGGCTTATCTATGGGAGAGCGGACGGGATCCCGAGTTCTCCAGTGGGTATGGTCGTATGTGGAAGACTGACCTGGTGAGAATGCTGATATCCGGCCTTCGTGGTGTGGTGGAGTGACCTTTTTGGAAACTCACCATGTCTCATGCTAATAAAGAGATTGACATTGCAGTCAAACTTCATGCTTCAAAGTTTCATAGGAAGGTAGAGCCGTTCTGCGAAGTTACAATGGAGCACCGGAGGGCGCCGGAGGGAGCCATCGGTGTAAGCCGGTCTTCGGTATAAAGTGGGTCTACGGTCGGGCCGAAGTGGGTCCACAGCTTTGCAAAAATAGTCCGTACGGACTGCCGACCTCGGCAATTGCCTTCCACAGTTCGTAAAGACTCTTCCATAAATGGGACATCTCGTGACCTCGCCCTATTCCGGTCTTTTTTTATGAGTAGCTGATACCACGCGACAGGCTTGCCATCGCATCACAGCATTGGGAATCAAAGCAGCAGGTGCTACGTCGTCCGACTAAGCGCGGACTCTGTGAGAACATGTTAGATTTCCGGTCACGGGACTGTCCGGGAGCCGACCATAGCGGTGAGGCCGATGGCAACTTGTTGTGAGTCAGATGACGTCCATCTGGTGAAGGATCGCGAGATTGGCTGAGGTGCGACGGAATGCCGGAGGCCGAGCTGGCCTGGCGTAGCTGAGAAGACCTGAGCTGGGGCTGGAAAAGAGGCGTTGCCTCAGCCGTCGACAGCCGCCCGCCCAGCCATCCCGATCCGACGCCGAAGAGCTCGGCTGACTTTATGCGGTCATGACTGAACATTGCGTCGGGGGGTTTGTCCCTTTGGGGCTCTGACGAAATCCCCTGACTCCCAAAAATATCGCCTGCGATCGCCAGGGTCAGCACCATTTTTTTTGCCTCCACTGCTTCGGTGACGTGCGACTCGCGAGGTGCGGTCGGTGAATTCGCCTGGGGTTCGCGCTAGCAGTGATCTCTCAGTGTCCCTGCTGACCACGTTCATGAAATGAACCTCGTGAGCTTTAGCTGCGAGCGTTCCGCCAACCTGGAAAATTTGAACATGCGGAGGCTTCCCGGCTTCCCGTGATTTCATTTGCCAGCGCTGTTCCCGCAGCTTGATGACAGCACCGCCACTAGCTGTGCTCCCGCGCTCATTGGGCGATCCGTCTGGGTGAAGCCGTCGTGCAGAATGCGGGGATGAGATTCAGGAGAGCCTCAGGGCCGAGCCTTGGTCAAGCGAGGTGGGCCATGGTGGGCCATGTGGGCTAACAATCAATCCTTGTAAATCCGGGGTAAAAGAGCAGACTTTTTCTTTTCGTCTTCTCCAGGAATAGTGGCTCGACTTTAGAAAAGGGGAAGCTGACTCCATCACGGCCAAGGAGACCCATCGAATGGCGTCCACTTGGCCTCGGCGCCCATGAGAAAAACTTTTTGCAGTGTCCACTTATGCGAGTAAATTCTGCCCGACTCTGCCGGCTGAAGAGCCGGCGAGGATGCTATTTCTGCCAAGAGCTCTCATTTCTGCATTGTGGCTCGGGAGTGGCCCCAGATCGCTATTAGCGATGCCGTCGTCAGCCAACTGCTGCGGTATTGGGCAAACACGCCCCGAGATGGCGACATTCGCGATCCATGGCGGTGTGAGCTTGGACGAAAAACGCCTGATGGCCAAATCGGAGGTCTCAGTCGCCGGGCGTTGTGCTGTGACGCGAGATGGTTGGTCGGTGATGCAAAGAAGGAGGAGAGATGCCCATCTCCGCGGCCTCGAGCTACCCTTGGTGTGTGTGACTTCAGCCAAGCGGATTCCAGCGGCCTTGGGTTGCAGAGGATTTTCCATGGGAAGCAGTCGCCTTCTATCGTCACTACCCCTTGCAGCAATGCAGAATGACCTAGTAAGTACCCAGCGCCGCAAAATACAGCGGGCCAGGTACTGACGGACCCATAGCGGGGTGCAAACTATGGGGTAATCATCTCGTAACAAATAGCCTCTCAGACCACCTCGTGACTTCCTTTTACGTTTCCATATGCTAAGCAAAAGCTCCTATGGATCGTTGAAACTCTTGCCAGGGCTCGGCATCAAATTTTCAGCCCACCTAAGCGCTGATGCCAGACAGCTGACGCCATCACTCAGCGTCGAAGCGAGCGAGCGCGACCGAATGCCTCCTCCGTGCCCAAGCAAGGCCAAGCTCCCAAGGCCAGCTCACAGCCAAAATTTTCACCTCCTCGTGGCCGCAACGTACCCTCTGCGCCACGCATGCCTTGACCGGTACTTGGCGACACCTGCTGTGTCTCTTGTCTGCGCGGTGCTGGGCAAGTGCCTAGCGCCAGCTTCCGGGGTCATGTGGCTTTCCTCCAAAGACGTACCGCACCAATGTTGGCTTTGTGTGTACTGCGGTAGTGTCTCGTCACTCCCGAGGCGGATGGAACTCACCGAAGGGGGCGTCGAGCACACATCCCTACCTTCCCTATAATAAGCTCCATCCCATCCCACATAGACCAGTTTGAGCATCCACCCTAGATCAAAACATCAGATCACCTCAACCTTGTCTTGCCTACCCACACTCCGAGAATAAGAACCCCTCAAGAGCTCTTTCGCAGCTTCTATCTCAGCAGCAGCAACTCTCCACAAACACACTCTCACACACACACATCAAACTCTAAACAACCGAAGACAAGATGCCTTCTTACACCATCACCGAGCCGCACCCCACCGTGCCCAAGAACAGCTACACCCACTCGGGCCGTGGCGGCGCTGGCAACTTCTTCCGTGCCCCCGAGACTACCTCGCCCTCCGGCGTCCCCGTCCGTGCCCCCGCGGTACCAGCCACCAGCACCACCACCGCCACCCGCTTCTACTCGGGCCGCGGCGGTGCGGGCAACATCCACTCCACGGCTCAACGCCAGGCCCTGAACTTTGACGAGGAGTTCCAGCGCGCCGAGGTGCGCGAGAAGACCTCCACCATCACCCACGTCGGCCGCGGCGGTGCCGGCAACATCTTCAGCACCATCACCGGAACGAGCGAGACCAAGTCGCGTCGTGACTCCAACAGCACCAACGGCAGCGTCCGCTCCGGGTTCTGGGGCCGTCTCAGCAACGCCGGCAGCCACTAAATCCCGTAATGGTATTCTTCAGTTTCGACAGCAGCGACAGCGACATAATATCCTTGCCCTGGTTCCATCTGGGCAAACATTGTACCATCAGCAAGGCGTTCACGGGATTTTCTTTTATTTAACCACATAAGGGGTTGGTTGGCATTACGACGAAAGGGGCAAGCACATGGGAGGAAAAGTTATCATTGATTTTACAGCAGGGTGTTCGGGATGGTTGGGAAAGACCGGTGAATTTGGGGACCTCAGAGCAAACAAACAGCGGAGCAGCTGGTCGATGAAGCATCAAAACGAGTTTCATGTCTTGTGTCATTGGGATTGGTTGGTTTTCCAGCACGGGTTGGGAAGGTGTGTTTGGTTTCTTGTGGGGAAAAAGGGGGTGGGAGACAATTGTTTGCCCGTCCTCTTGACCCACCAGCAGCGGATACCCCGAGTACGCAATATTTCCTGCCTAGCAGATTCTAGGGATTGGTGTGGCCTTTCGCGACGCGAGGGAAAAAGAGAGAGCGACAAAATCCACAAGCAAGGACAGAGCAGAAGTTGGTTTTTCAAAAGCAGGCAGGGCGGTGTTTGTATCTGGTGATTTTTGATACCCTTCCCCATAGCGAGAGCATGGCGGCCAAGAGCGCAGACTTTTATTTGTTAGCTTAGCAGTGATATAATTCGATATTTCTCACCAAACCAATACCTACTTCCTTTCAGCGTGACATGACCTTAGTAGAGCAGAAGCAGTGGGTATCATTTCCGGTTTTCTCTCACTCTATAAAACGTACCACAGTAAAGGCCAATACAACCTGTCAATGAATTCCACCTACTCTTTCGCTGGCCTTGGTCCTACCGATCCGAAACCCCAACTCCGTTGCAGCCTGGGCCAGAATCTTCTCACACCACACCACACCGGATGTCTGATCTAACAGACATGGAAAGCCGAGGCTTGGTCCAGCTGACTTGAACTTGGTCTCTCCTCTCCATAAATACGACGCTACCAAAGCCCCGGAATATTTTATGTCCCCCAAACCGAGCTTGTTAAGGCTTGGCGATTGCTCCTCAGTTAAACTTTTTGTGGATGATCTCCGGATCTTCATGCCAGTCGTCAAGACTGACCCACATCTATTCACCCAGTTAGCACATCTTTCTTCACCCCTGCTAGCTGTCCCGAATTTGAGGGGATGAATGCACAAACCTTTTTAAAGGTGCTCAGACCGCCAAGGATACTACCGCCGATCCAGGTCGAGTACTTGCGTTCTGGTGGAGCGAAGATCTTTATCCTCATGTCCTTGACGGCTACACGTTGTATCTCGGTAAGTAGTCGGTCGCCAAACCCCTTGGTGAGGGTGGTACCGCCCGAAAGGACAATATTGGCGTAAAGGTCCTTGCGTAGGTCGAGATCCGTTCGGTTGATGGAGTCTACGACCATCTGGTGCACGCCGGGGTACTCCGTCCCGATGATCTCGGGATTGAAAAGAATTTCCGGGGCGCGGAATCGTTCGGTTCCGATCTGTAGCCTTGGTAAGTATCATGAAGCAGCCGTGCCCATTGTGAGCTTGAGATTGGCGGTAATTACCTTGAGTTTGTTCCCATCCGGCAGGACATACTCGGCGCACTTGGACGGATCCGTCTTGGCGGCAGCCCATTCCTTCTCTTCCTTTTTCGGATCCTTTGCAACGTACGAGACGGCCTCCTTTATCAGTCGCACCACCTCCTTCTCGGCGCTGGTGTGGAATACGTAACCATTTTTGCGCAACAGCTGCTGCAGGTGCTCTGTTACGTCACGGCCGGCCACGTCTATCCGTCGGATGCTGTTGGGTACGGTGAACCCTTGGAATACAGGCACCGCATGCGACACGCCGTCACCAGCGTCGAGCACCACGCCCGTTGTCCGGCCGCTGGCGTACAGGGATAGTACTGCTTGAATTGAGATATACAGCGCGGGAACGTTGAATGTCTCGAAGAGAACTTGTGCGGCCATATCGCGGTTCGAGCGGGGGTTGAGAGGCGCTTCTGTGAGGAGAACGGGGTGCTGTTTGACAGGCGGACTGATTAGCATCCCTATTGGCGAGCATTGAGGAAAACGCTCACTTCTTCGCTGAGGGTTTTTAGCCCTTCGTCATAGACGTAGCTCCAGATCTTATCCATATCTTCCCAGTCCGTGACAATGCCATGTTCGAGCGGATAGTTGATTTTGAGCAAGCCTCGTAGCTCTGTCGCCGCCTTTTGGCCGATGAAGACGTCTCCTTCCAGAGCGCCTGCCAACACCCGTGTGTGCTTGGGTCTCCCTACAAATGAAGGGAACACACATTTGGGGACATCGTCGCCAGCAAAGCCCGCTCGAATTGTGCCAGACCCATTGTCAAGCACAATGGGCACGTTGAGTAGCGAGTCCGACATGTTGCCCGCTCGCCTCTACAGCGCGACCGGACCGATGTGGTGCCAGTCAAGCTTCGTTGTCGGACTGACTGTCACGAGAAGGGCCCGTTCAAGAACTGTTGGTCTGGTTCGTAGCTTTCGTCGTTGATCGTGGGTGTGGCCGTGGCTCCTCAATTTCGGCGGCGGGCAGCTGTTCGATGTGGGCTGCTCTGCCTTGTCGGGATGATGTACTATCGTTATATGATTCTCGATCCAACGGCTTGTCGTGGTTTAGGATACAGCAACAGCACTGCCTGCAAATTCATCAGAGCGGCAAGACACGTTTGAAAACAGAAAGGCTTGCTGAGAATGCGAGCCGGAGCTCCAAATCACGACGCGATCTTCAGATGAGAAGGGGCGTTGTCCTCCCTGCAAGGGGCGCATGGCCCAAGCTCGCCGCGCTCCGTGCACAGACCATCGGGGCTCCAGCTGGAAGTCCAACCCAGGCTCCAAGCAGCTTCTTGGGGGGACTTGAACAACACCTCTCGTTCATCGCGCTCGAGGCTCCAATCAAACCCGCGAACTTGCGACTTACTCTTCACTTCTTCACCACGATTGCTTGCGCATTGCGCCGAAAGTCCTGTTATGATCCAAACTTCAATATCTTCAAGGTCCTCAGAAGCATCTACTATCTCAAAACGCAGCCGTCCATCTCTTGTCCGCATTATGAGTGCTTCAGCCGAACTTCAAGTTGGACCGTCGCGCCGATACCTGAGGGATAGACTCTCACCAACTCCAAGCCAGCGGCATCAAATATCTCGTTGAATTCCTTCTGTGTCTTCTCTTTCCCCTACATGACCATCAGACCGAGATCCAGTCAATACAGCTCCTTCGACCCGTGCACCTCAACCGTGTCGGGGACCAGCATGTCACAAATGATCAGCCGGGAATTGGGCCCCATCGCCTGCGCTGCGTTCTTGAGAAATTCGATGCACACATCACTGTAAAAATCGTAAAGTAACCTTCCCACGGAATAGACGTGGGCGTCTAAGTGGTGTCCAGTTTGTCAGCCGGCGTGTTCATAGGGTAAGGCTAATGCCTCGAGACACTCAACTTGCTTTTAACAGGCTGAGGAGTGAAAGCGTCATATGCCATCTTCTCAATGTAGGGATATCGTCGGGCGTCAGAGAATCAATGACGGCAGACAGATCTTGGAGGATGAGCTTTCCACCCAAGACTCCCGGAACGTCTTGCTGGAGCTTCAGTAACACCTGACCCCTTCCTCCACCGATATCCACGACAAAGGGACGCTCTGGCTCCTTTTCGACCTGTTCCCTCAAATCTGTAAATGGAAACATGCCTGAGATGGGCATATTCTTCTCCATGGCCTGCATCACCCCGTTCCAGAGAGGGCGCATTTCTTCGTCCGCATCCAGTACCTCGTAGTACGTCTTGCCTTCCTGGCCCAGGGCCCACGAATACGGCGATTTCTTCAGGTCAAACACATCCTCGCGATCATGGGATCTGAAGTAGGCGGGGAGACTGACGATCGCTCGATATTGCTCCACCTTCAGGATCACCATGCCGCCAAGAACATTCGTCCGAAAGGACTGGGAAAGGATATTATGGCCATATATATCTTTGACCCGTCTCGGTGAAGAAGCCGTTGACGAGAGCCATGCGCATCAGCCGGATGATGACCGAGACGTCAATATCGACGGTGGCAGCGATCTCGGCAGCGGTGATGGAGCCTCGATTGGGGACCTTCTCAATGGCACCCGTCTTCACCAGTGTATAAAGAGCCCCCATGAGGCTTACCGTCTCTGCAAATCCGGTGGCTATGTCGTAAGTTTGCTCAACGAGCGCGGTCACGGTGTTCGAAAGCTTCACCAGCCCACTACGACCGACGAGGACATTCAGAGCTTCTTGAGCGCGATGTCCTCTCTGCGTTTCCTGACAGGGGATCAATGCATCAACACGCGCAGTATGACAGCCCCGGATGGAACTACTGCGTATGCTCGACCAGGCGGCGGGCGCTGCCGCGGGTGGGGGGTCAGAAAGCCGCATTATTTCTAGTCTTATTGGCGGTCGTTCGCGGATAGCGAGAGGCGCTTTCCTGGGTATTGGGATCGTGCTTTCTTGGCTAATGGTGTACGGGTTTAACCAAGAACGGCTGTGGCGACCGCCTTCATTGTACTATTGACGCAAATGCGTCGGGTGTGGTAAGTCGATGTGTTGTTGTGACTTGAGAGGTTCTGTTGGATTTCGGATGTCTGGGGTCAATTATCATTTGTTTTCAGGGATGGAAAGGTTTTGCGTGATAGTCTCTGGCTCACTCACACTATAGTCTCGATACATGTCCCTGGTAACGCTGGTGTGTCACTAACAAGGCGGTGCAAAGACTTTCATATTGCAGGCCGTCTCACATTTGTGTTAATGACCTTCCCATAAGTACCTAGGTATTATTCAACGGCCGGCCACTTACAGCATACCTTAATCAAGGCCTCTACTTCAATATCCTAAGTCCTGTTGTAGCGGCATAGACTGTGTGACTGGCTCTCTAACGTATTTCTGAATTGAGTAGAGAGACCTCCAAGGTAACATAAGGCTGTTACTAATCCGACTGAATGTACTGAGTTTATAGAACTGTAGTTCAAGGAGACATTCTCATTTTAATGCCCCTGAAAGTCGTCAGTCTACTACCCCTGAAAGCCAACAGCAAATCTCAGGGGTCTGCTATAAGACAGGCACTTACAAGGAACCTACGTAACCGTCCTATGTTATAATCTATCTGTAAGCTTACAGACAGCCACATGCGTTGCAATTCGAAACGCTCTGGAAGATGAAGACGACGAATGGGTAATACCTCCCCGAGTTGATGGGCACCCATGTAAAAATCAACAGGCTACAAAGTTTTCACCCAAAGGCCATGATCGAAGAGTATTTAACATCATCAAAATTGACCCTGCCTTATATCTATTTTACGCGCATTTGTAACACCGGCATTGACCCAGACACTTGTCACACTCACTCGATCACCCACTATGAGCCACAAAATGCTGCAGCACCAGAGGCAACAAAATAGTGAAATATATTCTGTGTAGCTTCATATTCTAAAGCCTGCTCGGTATCACCTCTCGCGAAGTATGTACCAGATATATAAGGTAGGTAGGTGGGTTATTCAACACCCCAAGTCTTACCTTGGGGCGGAAACCAAGCCAAAACCCAAAAACAAAACAAAACCGCCTTCCCCTAAACGCCGTCCGACCATGCAATGTATGCTATGTTATGTACCAGCCGGGCATGATGCCAGCCACGCTCTTTGTTTGTTTGCCTGTTTCTTTCTTTCTTTATTCATTTCTTCAGCCATGTCTGAAAGTCCCGGGAGACTGGACTCAAACCCGCCCGTCAACCACCACCTTGGCGATGGCGGGCCACCCGAGGATGAGCATGAATGCTGGAAGAAATCTGTTTTCCCACAACACGGTTAGTAACTATCTCTCAAATCAATCACAGTAAGGGGCTGGGGGGAAACGTACACTGCGCCCTGAGCAGCAGACCTCTTAACTAGACGGCCCCAGTCGGAAGCGGCGCCGGCTGTTTTTACGGGGAGACGCTCGAAGGGGTGGGACTCGAAGGACCGGGCAAAGGTCCGGAGCGAAGTGAAGCCGGAGAATTGCCTGCGGGTGGTGGCGGTAGTAGCGGCGCGGAAAGCGGCTCTCGCAGCGATGGGATTCATATTTGCTTTTGTTGGGTTGGGTTGGTGGTAGTGTGTTGTGAGGTGGTACAGTCTTTGACAGTGGAGTATGGAGATACACTGACGTTGATGTGAGGCTGAATGGGTGGTGTGATAGTTGGTTGAAGCTGAGTGATGAGGCTTGTGATGATGCTGATGCTGATGCTGAAGCTGATGCTGAGAATGGGTAGGTACACAAACACGGACGGCTACGTCCTCTTATACAGCATGGACACATTCCCAGGCACAATCCTCCCGAAGATCTGGATCCCAGCACTCCCGTACTATGGGCAGATGCAAATGGCTTCATGGCTCAGTCCGGCCATTCGCTCCGGCTTGTGTTCGTCAGCCGGCGGCACCCAGGAGCAATCCAAAGATCAATCCAAGGAACGACAACGGAGCGAGCAGGACGGCAATCATGCCACAACGCTTGCAAAAGCATCAGATGGCAGCTGCAGCCCTACTAATCAACCAATGGGACGGGGCGAGGTCGTTTGAGGGCCAGAAGGAGTCAGCCCAAGTCATTTGGGCCGATGGTGCGCGGTGATACTGCCGCGCAGGGGGATGGGTCGATTTTGGGACGAACTCGATCCAGCGGACCCTGCACGCCCTGCAAAACTCGCCAATTGTGGTGTGATCGGAAGCAGCCGGTGTGTATTCTCCACTCTTTTGTGGGGGTGGGTCCGGACCGCGTCGCCTGGCCACCAGCCTGTTCTTCCCGAGAATCAGGATCGACCATGACTTTGGGATCCGAGAGTCCGGAACATGAATAACCCTGGCCGGCTCGTGCATGACGTACAATCCGTACTCGGTTCACGCCGATGGGATCCAGGATCTGACGGTATTTTGAACCCTCGTCTTGCCCATGATGTTTACTCTTTTCGTCGCAAATAACCCCCTGCTCGCAGCTTCGTTCAGGTCCTGGACAACTGAATAGGGGTCGCGGTATCCTACTCCAGGGCGAGGCACAGCACGTAACTCAGCCCGCGGCCCATGGCTGCGACTGCGACCACGGCCACTTCATGTTGGGGGTATCATAATTTCTTTCTTCTCTACTGTTATCTCGCGTAAGTGACAGTGGTGCCTTCCGCCGGCTCCAGTACCTTCCAGTTGCACACGATATTCTGCTTCTCGAAGAAGGAGATGATGCGGGCCGCAATCTCTTCGAAGTGGCTCGTCGCCAGCGCCAGGATAGTAGGCCCGGCCCCCGAAAGACACACGCCCAGAAGCCCCTCCTGTGTCGCCGGCGTCATCGACTCGACAATCTCGGTCAGACCCGGGATGAGTGTCTGCCGGTACGGCTGGTGCAGCTTGTCCTGCATAGCGAGGTAGATGAGCTCCGGATCGGGAGGGGACTGGCCAAGAGCCACAGGCAGAAGCGCTATCCTCTGAAGGTTGAATGTCTGCCAATGTTAGCCCGTCGTCAAATATCAGACGCTCTATCCATAGCGAGGTACCTACCACATCTGTTCGGGGATACAGAGACGGCAGCACCTCGCGGGCCTTGGCCGTGGGGACCTCGAACTCGGGAATGATGGCGACAGCCTTGATCTCGGGCGCCCACGGGAACTTGATGTGGTGGCCGATTCCGTGGGGGGGCTCGGGCGGTCTGATACCGGTGTCAACACCGCCGGCCGGGGCAGGGAGCACCTCGCTCAAGGGAATCTCCGTGCGGGCCACATCCTCAGCCTTGAGCGGCTTCAGGTAGGTGCCGACAAAGCCTCCGAACAGGGCGGCTCCCACGTTGTCCGGGTGGCGCTCTTTTTGTAAATGTCAGACATACACGGGCAGATTGGCGGATAAAGCACGGGGCACTTACCAATCATCAAGCAAAAGTCAAACAGCCTCTCGGGCGTGAGGTGGTGGAGCTGACCCACCTCCTTGCCGAGCAGGACGCCGGCGACGACAGCAGCTCCGGACGAGCCCAGGCCCCTCCCGAGCGGGATGGGGTTCTTAATGTGCACGTGGGTCTCGACGGGGAAGCTGCGCTGGTCGTGGCAGCGCAGCACGTACAGGGCGACGCGGGCGATCAGGTTCACTTCCGGGTCGAGGCTGATATCGCCCGACTCTTCGCCCTGGCCCTCGTAGGTGACACGGCAGTTGAGGGGGTGCTCGGATTTCTCCTTCGACCTATCAACTGTGACGTGCAGCTCGAGGTACATGGACAGGGCCAGGCCGATGACGTCGAAGCCGGGCCCGATGTTTGCGCTCGAGCAGGGCGTCTTGATGACGAAGGATTGGGTCGTCATTGTCTCGTCTGTTTGCTGGCCACAGCTTTCCGGGCTTGTCAGTTCCTCTGTTGGAAGGTGTCACAGCTAGCGGTCTGGTCCTTGTTTCGATCTCGGAGCTTGGGTCGGAATTGGGAAGGAACAACCCTAACGGTGAACCTTGCGGTGCGGCGAAATTTTGTTGGTCCGGTGGACCGATTACGGAGCGCGGGGCCGGACCTTCAAAAGGTCGGGTCACTGACAGGCCTCGCTAGACCGCGTGGGCTCTAGCGCATCGGCAGGCCTAGACAGCTCCACGCCGCTTCATCCCGCATGAGGGCCCAGCCGCGGAAAGGGTCGGTACAACCTCCAACAAGTCAATGAACTATCCACATCCTTTGCCCCCCAGGTAGTGCGCCTTATCCCCCAACCTGACCAGCTAAGCCGCCTGTAATTGGGCCGGCGTCATTGCTCTCCATATAGATGTACATTTTACCATGACTCCTTTTGTCTTTGGAATCAATTATATCACTTGATGTATTATATTCCTGCAAGATCAATATCGAACGAGTACTCATACGGAGCACTAGCGTTGGTCCCCACCATGTAGCCTAAGTTTGAACTATAGGTTAGTCTGTAGCAAAGGCACCCATCCAACCACTTACATTGATAGATATGAACCGCTTTCTCCTCAGGTGATAGGCCCAACAAGTGATGTATTACAAGACCAACTATGCTCTAGATAACGCTCCAAACACCTCGGTATATCCAATGGTATCACTTCTAGGCTTTTTGCACTTTTCTCTTGACCCTACACCTCCAATACACTCACACACACAAACACACTCACAGAATTTCACACATCCCTATTCACCCATGAGCCGACACCGTGAGGTTGTCACGTCAAGTCACAACGACACTTTTCTCGACTTAGCCCTTACAAACACGCCCTAAACGCTCGACTTTCTTCCCAATCCAAGACACCATCAACCAACCCATACCCTTCGCCTGAAGATAACACCATCCAGAGAAGAAAGAGTAGTTGCATTAAACGGCGAAGTAAAGAATCCTTGCGAGAAAAGCAGAGAGTTCATGGGTCGTGATCGTCGTTAACCTCCTCATCTCCTTTTCGTCTTCTTCTCCCACCTTTCCCTAACCCCCCTCGCCATAGCTGAAAAACACAAGGCGATCCCCATTTGCCCCTCCACTCGGCCATCGCTATATGCAGCGGGCATACCGATCTGCCGCACCCAACCCAACGGATAAAACACTATCACCACAAATCTATATGACGGATAGGGCGGTGTATAATCGAGCAGAAAGCACACCGTTAGAGATTCGTCGCCAAATGAGACAAGATAGCGATTCTCCTGCCTGTTCCGTATTAATTATTTTCGGAAATATTTTCATCAAATGTACCGCATGATGCTATGTCTACAGAACCATCCGGCAGTCCTGTAGTCTAAGTGTCGCAAAACATCATCCATCATGCATCTGCTGCAGCAGTTGCCTCGCAGACGATAGCTGAAGCTCCCTCTAGAAGGTATCTGTATCTTGTGAGGTAACGGTACCAAAGGTATCTGGCGCGCTGGGTTAACCTTGCTTGCTTGGTTCGAGGTATCCACAAAGTTGCTCACCTCGCTTCCTCTTAGGGTCTGACATCTCTCTGCCGTCATCGCTCGCCGCGCTGCCAACGCTCTTCGGCGTCATCGGCCTCGGTCCACTGGGACGCCTTGAAACACCCAGCGCACCGCTGAGGTTTCGGTTTTCGAGACGGGGGCTACTGCTATCGCGGCTGTGGCTGATGTAGCTAGCTGTCGGGACACCGTGTGTCATGGTCCCGTAGCCGCTTTCGACGCTGTGATGCGGCAGTGGGCTCTGCTTCTGCAATTTGCTGAGCCTCTTATTTTGAGGCGTCGTGCCTCTGTTTGGTCCGGGGCTGGACGAGTGATCCATCGGCTCCTTTGGAGGACGTGGTGGTCCGGAGGTAGCGGTTAGGTTGGCCGCCGCCGGAGACGACGTCCAATGTTGCTGGTATTGGTCACCAGCGGATCCGTAGCTGTCCCGGTTGGCTTGGCGGGGAAAGCGGTTCAGGCTCGAGGTTGATCCTGCCCAGTCCGCTGACTTGGGGCTTGTTGGTGAGTCGAATCCCATAGCCTGCGACTCTAGTGCCACCTTGAAGCGCTCTGTCTGCCCTTGGCGCGGCTGAGGATGCTGAAGATTGAGCGAGTTCCTGTGTGCCTTGTATTTGGGATCCTCGGGGGTCATGCTCACATAGCCTGGAGCGGTGATAGGTGGCGGAGGATACAAATCTTCCTGACTAAGTGCATCAGGATCGTCCTCGTGCAAGTCGTAGCTCAGGTTCTGCTCGGAGAAGCCAGTGTGCAGCTTGTCACTCTGGACTTTGTGGGGATCAGAGAACTGGAAGTTGTCTGAGTAGCTGGCGAGCGATCCCGTGCGGGAACGGGAGGGTGCGCTGTGAAACTTCCTATCGTCCGAGTGGGACAGCGGCCTCTCTCCTTCCTCGTCGTTCCGGTGTGACTGTCCGCTGCGGCGGAAGACCTGAGCGACGCTGGACGTTGTAGTCTCTGACCAGCGAGAGATCTTTGGAAACCAACTTGATCTGGTTCCTGACTTCTTTTTCCCCTCTGCTGTTCGGGGGGTATTGTCGTTGCTCGCAGATGTATGCGTCTGCGTCTGAGCTAAAGTCTCTGGTGGTGTAGCGAGCGGGACCGAGCTGCCGCGCTGCTCCTGTGCAGGAGTCATCAACATATCGGCCTTGCTGTAGTGAATACTCTCGTCGGCATTGTCCAAGTCGTCGTATTCATCTTCGTTATCCTCAGGGACGGTGCTTATCCTGTTCGCTGAGGCCCTTCTGTCGTAGCTTGGCTTGGTTGACGCGCCGCGAGATTGGACCGAAAGGTGTCCTGATTGTGAGGCATGACTTGCGGTCGAGGTTCCAGCATTTCCCTCGGGCTCATAACCGCGGTCTTGCTCGTACTGGATCTCTGGCTGTATGTGGCTGTACAGCTGCTCGTCTTGGTTGTTTCCATGAACTGTCTCCGGAGCTGTCTGTGCTTTGAGAACGTCGACTTCAGTTAGCAGCTGATTCAGCATGTCTTCGATCCTGCCGAGATCATTGGCCCCCTTCGCACCCAGGCCCTTCAATGCGCGCCGGAAAATGCTCCTCTTCTTGGCGTTCACATCGTCTGTGCCTGCCTGAGAAGGTGCTTGCAACGAGCGGGCACCGCTGCCTGGATATGGGCGCGGGCCGTTGATGGCGCGCTGGACCGTCTTCTCTGTGTTATCTTTGACTTCGGTGATGATCACGTCTTCGGTATCCGCGAGCATCTTTTTGATGTCCTCAAAGTTGTTACGCATCTCAGTCGCCGACCGCACAAGGGTAACCAAGATTTCGGTGTCGCGCGCACTTCGCTGCGCATCTCGAACCATCAACTGCAAAACGTTAGAGAGACGCTCAAGGAGGACACATTACGACAGGGGGATCTTACGTGTTGCATCAAAGCAATAATATCTTTGGACTCGATTTGGTCAATACCGCCGCCCGTAGCGGCATCGTAAAGCGGCGAATCTAGCCCATGGGACATGCCACTGAGATGCCGAGTATGTTTAGGTGTGTAAAATGGGTCCTCAACCGCTCCGCCGCCGCCAATGTGGGGCTGGAGATCGAAATCAACGCCCTTGCCCTTGGTATTCTGCATGTCAGGGGACTTGTTGGGGCCTTGCGAAGCATACCCCTCGTCAACCTTGTGACCTAGGGGGCTGCGAGTAGCATAGCCAGCACCATATTCGGGGTTGTCAAAGCCGCGAGGCGGGAGAAGGTTGTCGTTGATGCCGGGGAGGTTGGCGATAGGGCTTGTCCCTTCGTAAGGGTTTGTGACGAGCGTATCCCGCTTGCGATCGTCCGAGGTGCGATACCACTCCTCTTCTTGCTCCTGGCTCGGCTGGCGGCTGTGTTGATGCGGCGAGGCCAAAACTGCCGCGGCGCCCAGTGCGGCGACAGCGGCACCTCCAGCAATTCCGAGTCCATGCCCGCCGCTCTTTTGGCGATTGCCGGGGGTTCCGTGGCCGTCATCGAGCTGGTCGTAGTGGATATCATCGTCGGAGTGTTGTTGCGCCCGTTGCCTTGGTGTTGTCTCGCCGGCCCAGTGTCCCTGCTCGTTGCGATCCCCTGCTTGTCCATCCAACAGGGACGGGTTGGTGATCATATCATCCTCCTGCCAATTATCCAAGTCGGGCAAGGGATCATTGGGGTCTGGCAAGCTGTTGAATCCTAGCTTGGGCTTCTCGTGATGATCACTCAACCGATCAACGCTGCGATCAGTCTCGACTCCCGCCTGCGGCACATTCTTGCTGCGCTCTTTGAATGACAGATTGCGCTGGACTCCAGCTGGGGTGAAAATCGCGGTGTCGTCTTGCACTGTCTGCTGGTTTCCGTTTTGCGCACGGAGAACGGCAGCGGCAGAACGGACCGCGGCGCTGGTGATTGCTTCTTCTGAGGCGGTTGGTGACTGCCGATAGTGTGACTGAGGAACCTTGCGGCCATACTCGTCGACGTCGTACTCTTCATACTCGCGAGACTGATGGCTTGCAGAAGCAGGCGTCGCACCCCTTTCATTTAGATACTCGTGGTGACTCCCAACGGATCGTTTCGTCGGAGTATCATGTGTGCGCGACCGTTCTTCCTCCAGTGTTGCCATTGACTCTCGTCCGTTGTAAGTCTGATGCCCGACAGCACTGGACTCCGTTGTCAGGACAGACCCATCCAACATCGAGCCATCAACTAGTGATGCCACGTTGGACTCGATGCCAACAGGATGCACAAAATCAGGGTTCATTGCCACGGCACGCACGGCTTGACCAGACGTGACGCGATCAAGCTCACTATCAGGTGCACTCATGATAACCCCCTGATCAATACCAGAGCTCCGCAAGCTCCGGTCATCATCTGCAAACTCGCGGCCCATGATATTGCTAGGGATCGAGCTGGGAGACCGCAAGGAGCGATCGACCCGCGGGGATCTGTCTGCGGACGAAACAGATTCCGTATGTTGGGTAATCCTAGAGTCACGGTTCGGGGCTTCGCTTCCGCCTTCCGTGTAGCCCGAGACACTCGGTATCGGGCTGAGCCCCCGGCGCTCAGGTTGGTATGGCACGTATTTGAGCGGGGGCGGAACATCCTGGGTGCTGTAGTAGTCGTACGCCCCAGGCTGTCCGTACTCAGGACCGGGTTCATCGTACTCTTCGTCGTCATAATCTTGATCGTTTGTTGGTGCTTTGTTGCTGTAATCGTCAGACTCGTAATCCCCCACACTCGTCCGTTGGCGAGGTAGCGCTTTGAGATCGCCGTGCGAGATATTTGCATGTTGGGCCCCCAAGGCCTGCAGGGTAGCCGTAGCCCGTGTGGGCGTCGGGCTCGACTCCGGAGACAGCATGCTCCTGTCGAGATCGCGGCCTGGTGTGAGCTCCTCGGTTGCGGAATGGGGTCTGTCGCTGTCGGCCGAGAGAATTGACGTCCGTGTCAGTTCTGACGGGTTGATGTCGCTCATCAGCGGCAGTGGGATCGGCGGGCCGGGTGCAAGGTACTCCGACTCTGCCTCCTCAGGCTCGGGTGTTTGCTCGGAAGTACCTCTTCGCATCTCGGCCCTCCTTCTCCTTCTAGATCTCTTATCATCTGAGGGCGACTTCAACGCTTCGTGAGCAGCAAGGGCTGCGGCTCCTAGACCAGCTCCGACAGCAGCTGCCTTCAGGCGATCGGTGCTCCGCATTGGAGTGTCATCGATATGGTGTGCATCCTCAGTAGATTCGTGGCTAATGGCACTCTGAGACGGGCTGTCGTCGAAGTCATTGCGAGCTTCTCTGTCCCGTCTTTCCCGGGTCTTCACGCTATCACGGGGTGTTATGCTGTTTTTCTCTGTGCCGGAAGATCGTCGCCTGTCACTGGCATAGCCATCCCTGGAAACAGTTGTCGCGCTTGATGTTGACCCTCTCCGATCTTTATGCTTGCTTGCCTCTCGCTTCAAGGCGTTGAGCTCCGGGAGGATAAGGCGGCGGATCGCATCCTCCACCGTCTCCAGAAGCTTCGGATTGTTGATGGAGGATGCTTTGGATGTGGTCGAACGGATGGAATGCTGGTCCACGGACCGGTGGCTGGGTGTGAGAGCAGACGACAGGACGCTAGAGTCTGCCCCCGATATAAGGGACTCTGAGTGCCCTTTACTTGACTTTCTGCGAGGCGATTTCGCTCGTTCGCTGTACTTATCTTCCTTTGAGAGACTGCTGGTCCGGCTTTTGCTTGTCTTGTGATGTCGGTCCTTCTCCTTGTCCCTGGTTTTGGAAACCACGACCCGATCCTTCCCGCGAGTTTCACCACGGCTCTTATTTCGGAGTCTGTCAGCGGCTGCAGCTGCTGCGAGGCCGGTAGCAGCGCCAGCGAGGTAGTCTCCTCCTCTTGAGGGACTTCTGCTCCTACCGCTCTTGGACTCCGACATTCCGAATGATGTTGTCGGACCGGACCCGTCGAGAAAGCTGTCTGTCGGGATGGCGGAGATCTCGCTGCCCGCTGGTAGCATGTAGCTGGTCTTGCTACTGCTGTCGGCGGCCGGGATCAGTGGGCTCGCTGGTCGACGGCGGCGCACGTTCCCGCTGTGATCGATCTCAATGTCGATTGGGTTACGGCTGACGTTGCTTTCCTCGGTAGCTGAAGCGTACGAGCTGGCGTCCTCAAAGTCACCACTCAGGACTGAAAGTGATTCGCCCTCACTGCGACCCGTGATGGCGCTATTCGGGGCCGACCGGCGGCTCAAGCTTGCCTTCCTCGATTTTGTCTGGGTTATTTCGATGCGGTCTCGGTCCGATCCGCTCCTTGACTTGTGCTTGCTACTCGGGGTCAAGCGGACACGTACACTGGGTTTCCGCTGCTCGCTCGAGCCCGTTGTGCTCCCTTTGCCACCCTCGAAGTACTCTATGAGGAGTGAGGTCTGCGACTTGGTCGCCCGGTGGCCCGGCCTAATGGTGACAGGAGTGCCGTCTTCTGGGATTGAGTACGACGACTTGTCGTCTCCAGGCCTGGACACATCGGTCCCCAGATCCGTTCCTAGATCGGACGGAAGTGCTGTGAAGGTCGACTCGGTCTCGGTGGGCGCGGGGAGCGGCGGAGCGACGTATTTCTTCTTCCCCTCAACACCCATCGTGATGCTGAGTGGGCAATTGGGCCGTGGTGTAGAGTACCACGAAGCCCTCCGTAGTTGGTGCCCGAATTCTTTTCCCGGCCTTACCGTCCCTTCCGCTGCGGGAAAAGGGGGAGGTGAGGGGGAGGCGAAAAAAAAGCGAGGTTGATGCGGGCAACCAACAAATGTCGCTCGCTTTCGTCAGGAAGACATTAGGTTCGGGATCAAAAGCCTACAAGACGAGAAGTGTGAGCGATGCCTTTTCTCATAGGCAGAGCAAGCAGGTGCCGGCGGTCACGGAAGGGGGACAAGGCCGGGGAGCCAGCATCCGTTGGAGCAGAAGTGGTGACGGAGGCTTACGGGCTGCGGACGCACAAAAACAATGGCCGGTAGTCGTCGTGGGAAAATGCAGAGGCGGCGCAGGATCCGGTGTTGAAGCAGCAACAGGGTCGCTGGCAGCGAGGGGCGACAGCTGAAGAGCGCTGGCAGACCCAATCCGCAATCGAGACGATGCGAGGCGGGTGCTCAGATGCCGGTCGACGCTGCAGGAGCAAGCAGGAAGCAAGCAGCAGTCTCTTGCAGTTCTTGCAGGGGCGGCGATCGAGACGAACAGATGCGCCGAGGTCGACTGGGCGGTGGAAGCAAGGCTTGCAGGAAAGAGCTGTGTGCGACGACGGAGTCCGCAGGGCAGAATGTTCTGTCGGTTCTCTGGCGACCGGCAACAGGCCTATGGGAAGCTTTGTTATTGTCCTGAAGCGGCTGGGATGGGCTCGATGCGTTGGCGGTGCTTGACGGCAGCCGGCCAATTGCGCTCGAATCCTGGGGGTTGAGCTGCAGCGAGATGCAGCGGAGGCGAGGAGTGGGAGGAGAGACGAGAGGCTCAGATTCCAGAACGGCGACTTGGTGCGGCCCCCAAGCCAAACGGCACGGATTCGATTTTTTTTCCCCTCCTCTTCTCACAATGCTGCAATGGTCGCAACGGCGAAGCAGAAGGTCGCTGCAATCCGATCGCTTTCTCTCGATTTCACAGTACCAGTCGAGACGGCAGCGGATAGCAGGGCCGATAATGGGACAGAAACAGTCTGGGCAATGGAACCAGGCAATAAAGGTGGAACCTGGAGGTTTGTTGACATTGAGGCCTCGCCAAGAAAATGGAGCTAGCCTGATCACCAAGTGCTCCGACCACCGTAGCCAGTCCTGGGGTTCGGTGGGCTAGGCGACGGCCCCGACGTGGAGATCACGGAAACAAAAAACGGATCCCCAGCCCGCCTTCTCGAGCGCCACTGTCACCCAATAACTGGGTTCCCTGGCGTCGTAAAAGTGCCGTCCTCTGTTGCGCTTCTGCCTCCAGAACAGCCAGCTGCACGCCCGTCACGCCGTCGGCTGCCGCCTTGCCGCGATAGCAGCCCAATCTGTACATGTCTCGAGCAATCCCCTTCGTTACGATCAGCTTCACCAGGGATGCACGGGATGTGCGCTTCGACAATTGAGAAAGGCGGTAAGTGTATCGCTTGCAGCACCGAGACAGCGGCACGTCAGTCCCATGTTCCGCTTCGAATCCGCCGCCATGACCGTGGGCTGAGGCTGGAATGCCGTGAATGTTCAAAAACGTGGAGATACGGATTGACGGTGCGAGCCGGCAGGAAGCGCAAGCAGCAGCCTGAACCACAGAGCCGAAGCCTCGTGGGAACCGCCATCACCGTCCCATTCGCCACCGATCTTGCAAGTTTGGGAACGAAAAGCGCACATTGCCAAGCTGTGCCACAGCCCCTCCCGCGGCGCAGAACTGCAGATCACAAGAAACCAGGTTTCTGCGTTTGCTGACGGCGAAACTGGGGCCGCCTTGCCCTACCTCGCTGCTGCTGCGCCTTTCAAGCAAACACAAACACAAGACTCTGCACATTATATATATCAGGGGAGAAGATCGTTTACTCTATTCCAGTGGATATTGTACAGACCTAAATAAATGATAAATGAAAATTTCGAGTGCCATTACCTCCGGTCAATTCCACTCGCGACATGGTTGACTTCTGCGCTCTCAAGCATATCCCTGACAACGGGGTTCTCTTGGTAATGAGTGGGCAGCCCGCCACCGAGAATCATCTTGAGAGCTTCAACCCGAACATGTAGCAGCCAGGTGTCGATCAGAACGACTACGTTGTGGACTCGGAGATTTTCTTGGTACCCAAATTCCTCAAAGTTGTCCTGGAGCCGCAGTTTCGCGCCGCCCACGTGCGGGTTGTATCCTCGCCCGGCAGTCGAATAACCAGGGCCGACGCCGCGCTCTAGCGACGTGAGGATGCTTGCGAAGTTGAACCGAAGCTGCTTTCTCCCCTTCTTAGATATCGATTTTGAGGAGTCCTTGACAATCTCGGCCATTCGTGTCATGACCCGATAGGTGTGATGCTGCATCTTGGAGCTCTCGTCATTATCGCGGGCGGCCTCAAACAAGAACGCGATATTTGTGCCGGCGCTGCTCTGAACCTCAGGGTCTGTGCTGTCAAGCTGTTCAATGAAAGCGTCCATAACCTGTTCCCCTCGCTCTTCCATGTCATCTAGAAAGCTGGCCACGAATCCCCAAGCCCGGAGTGCTGCAGTCACTACCGCACCACTGTCGCTCGCTTCCACAGACTCGCCATCACTCTCGATAATCTCAAGAAGAAATTCGAGCAGCTCTTCTCCTGCAGCATCTCCGCCCCCGCCGTAGGTTACGGCAATCATTAAGGCGTAGATGGCTTGCGCCTTGACCTTTTCCTCTTCCGCGTCTTGACACAGGCTTTTCAGGCCTGAGAGCAGAGCGCCCGAAAAGTTCTCCGAAGGTGTTGTGAGGAGAGTCACCATCAGCGCTTTGAGCGCCAAAACTCGCTCATCCAGGCTTGCACCCTCCCTGACACTTCGTAGAAGCGCGGGAATTATCTCGGAAGAAAACCTGCCGATCTGATTTTCCGAGAAATGGTGGCGTGTAAGGTGCAGGTAGGCGGCCAGTGTCCCTTCGCGCTGCTCTGCGTTGCGCTTACGATCCTGCAGCTCACCGACTCGGCTCTGCAGCCGCTCGGCCCACGTATTGCTCGGGTCGTCGTCGAGGGCGTCGTCACCCGAGGCCGAGTTCGTGCTCATTGTCATGACGTCGTATTCGGAATCACTTGCGCCCTCGTCTTCTGACGCGTACCGACTTCCCGGGCGTGAGTTGGGCCGCGAGTTGGCGCGGGAGCCGGCGCGAGAACCCGCCGGAGAGGCATCGGGGGAAAGATTGGCGGGCGAGCTCGTCGACTCGGGCTTCGAGCGGGCCTTGCGCGAGACTGTCTTCTGGCTCTCCAGGAGGGCCTTCTTCCGTAAATCGCGCATTTTTCGATGGCACGAACTTTGCGACTTATGCGTGGAGGTGATAAATTTCAGGTGATGGCGTCAGTCGTTCTCTGCGACGGCCTTCAAGTTTTTAAAGGTCGGAATATCGGTGGCGTGTAAGTAAAGCTCTGAGACGCTTGTAGACTGACTGAGTTTCGTAGTGGCCAAATCGTATTCAGAGTAAAATCCATGGGAGACGGCGGTGGTATTCGTTGTAGTATTTATTCGGCGGTGGAAGTGGTTCGTTGTTGAGCCTAGCAGTGCAAGTGAAGGAGGCAGACAAAAGATTTTTTGGGATGAATAATGGAGCCAAAAAAATGTGTGCGAAACGTTGGGGAAAGGTAAACTGCAAGACGCGCCACAGGGTCAATTTCAACCCGACGCGAAAACGAGCACATGTCCCAACTTAAGACGCTGGCCCGGGTTGCGGGGCCTGAGACCACCGCGCTCAATGCGGGTTGTCCAGCTGGCATCTCCGGCTGCATTAACTTAACCTGGAGATTGCCAGCCAGACTCCCCTTGCTCCGTGCTATACAGCATGCAAAAAATGCCATCATCAGCATTTCTGGGCTCAAGCCCAATACCCCAGAGGGATGGTGGATACCTACATTCCGCGTGGATCAGAATCTCGCGATGAATGAAGGTACGACGGTTAAGTGGTTGCAGACCGCTAGTCCCAAACAAGGTCAATCACGCGTCAATGGGAGTCACTGCCCAGCGCACTAGGGTAGAGCTATACTGGGGTGAGCATGAAGGACGGACAGGGCAATCAACGATCAGGCCGAGGCATCACGCCAGATGGAAATTCAAGCATCACCTTATGCAAATTCCTCAGATTTATTATCGGCATTTGTCTACTCTACACTGCTCAGGCCATGATGTCTTCGGCGGAGCTCGTCGGAGTGGAGAGAGCGGATTCCCCCCCAAATCTCCAGGTCCATCATCCACATTTGGGCATGGATCCCTGTGCTGGTCCCGTCACCTCACCCCACACTTGACACCCTGGCGATAAGATTACAGCGAGCCCCCCCTTCAACGACATCGTGACCTCAGCTTCGGAATACCCCTCCTTCGCGGTGCCCCGAATTCTGCTACTGAGTTAAGATGTCTCGTTAAAAAAGGAAATTTATTGGAGAAGTGTGCTGGTCAAATTCCCGCCCGTCCAGCCTTGAGTAAGAGACGTCGGGTGCTGAATGTAACAATAAAGTCAAGTCCTTTCGGCAGGTGACAGCTGCTCAATACTTGGGCAGTTCCATAGGTTGGGCGCCTTCGAGCATCCGCGCAGCCACCCTATCCACGTAGGTGCAGCCCAAGCCATGACCCAGGCCATGAATCACAAAGCGAGGGGCCCAGTCTTCCAGGCTGCTTGCTTCTGGCGTGCTTACCTGGACTCGGAGCTCCTGCCTGATTCAAAGTGTCGATTGTGTCAGAAGCTCCCACGTAGGCTAGGCCGTCGCAGCAGCTCCCTAGTCAGGTCGGCGCTTCTTCTTCAAACCACAAACCACAAACGACAAACCCAACCTCTGGGTCACCCATTTCCGCTAACCCATCACCGCTTGTTGATGAGTTGGTTCCAAATTTCTCGGCAAGGCCAATAATTGCTAGTTGCCCTGGCGGGAGCGAACAAGGCTATCAAAGCCCCGCACCAGCAGCTTCCCATGACCACTTTCATCCCTCTGCCTCACCATTCCAATCGAGAAAGGGCCCATCCTGCAACAACCAACACAAATCTTGACGAGTAGCCGCAGTTACGAAAGTGAGTTCATTTTGCGGAGTCATCTTTCTCCCTTGGTTACTGCTTTCGCCTCGAGACAAAGACAGCACAAGCACAGTACGGCGCGCGCGATAAGGCAGCCCGCCGCTTATCCGACCTGTCTGCCTGATTTGGGAGCTCTCCTCATACACTTTGCCCCACCTCGAACCACAGTATCCGGGCTCCTCACTCCTGTCTGAACCTTCTTCTTGTTCCCCTTCATCCTCAATTCCACCCAAGTCCAGCCAGGCGGGAGCAGGCGAATGGGAAGGAACTGTGATACTGCGCCTTCCCGGAACTTTCTCTTGCGTTGCGTGCTCCTTCGCCAACTTGAACACTGTTAACTCGGCCCGGCCAGTCAACCCTTTGTCCGACGTGGTCAACGACCCGACCGCCAACATAAGGCCTCGGCAGCCTGTTTCTGCGAAGCCTGTTTCGCTCTCCCAAGCTTAAGCTTAACAAGCAAGATTGTGCCCAACATGGACGCCCGGAGCGATTCGGCGAGCAATGGTATGTTTCCAACCTACTTATCACCCGTCTCTGAGGTTCTATCCATTTGAGACGTTTACCCCGCCTCCGCGACTGATATTCTAACCATGTTTTGCAGTCCACATCAGCTTGACTGCCGGTGATGGCTCACCTACCGAGCTTGCGTTCCCCGAGCGTCGTATTGCTCTGGACGTGAGGAATAGCTCAATAATCATTGGACGAGCCTCGAAGACATCTTCAAAGGGGTTTTTGGCCGAACGGGACAATGGCTGGTTCGACTCTGCAGTCATGTCAAGAAAACACGCAGAGATCAAGGCCGATTTTGGGGGCATGGTAATTGTTCATTCACTTTCCTGCATATTGTCCAAGCTGATTAATTCCCTTTAGAAAGTGCAGATCAAGGACCTCGGCTCGCTCCACGGAACATACCTCAATGACGACGAGGACAAAATTCCAAGTAACGAGTCCCGCGAGCTGCAGGACGGGGACAGCATTAGGTTCGGCGTTGGCGTTTGGCGGGGCTCTGAGAGTTTCACACCAACCACGGTAAAGGTTGGCATTACCTTTGATCACAGGTGGGTGAATTCCAGGAATATACTTCCCACAGATTCTGACAATTCTTATAAGGAGCGAGCGCGCTAGCAGCACTTTTAGAGTCCCCGAGGGCTCAGACGACGGATCGGACATCGAATGCTGTTCAAGTGACGGTGGCCGCGATATCGACGACGACACTGAACCCGTTATTGTCCTCGAAGGGCGCCGCGTCACCGAGACTATCGATCTCACCGGACAGAGGCCTCGGAGTTATACGAACACTATAGTCTCTCACATGGAGCCCTACGCTGGTGTTCATCACACCAATGTCATTGACTTGTCATCACCTCCGCAGTCTCCCGCTGCCGGGGATGATGACGATGGCGAGTCTGAAAGCGACAGCCTTTTCGAGATTGACGAGATGCCCCTCCATGTCATTGAGAACTCGCCACTCCCTGCCACATTTGTTTCTGTCCCCGAAATCATTGAGGAGGATCTTGAAATTCAAGAACCCGCCGATTTGGAGCACGATTCTTGCTATGATGACATGTCAGAGGGCTACCCAAATGATGACTGCGTATCTATGAGGCACAGCAGCGAAGAATCCGACCACGACTTCAACGACTTCACTGATAGCGACGCCGATAACATTTCGAGTACCAGCAGTATCGCAGGCAGTGAGGCATGCCCTTACGATATGGATAGCGGACATAGCAGCGATCTCGAAGACTCGGAGCATGAATCGGTAATAGATCAGGGTGATGTGGGGAGCGAGTCTAATGATATGGAGGACTCTGGCATGGATGAGGAGGAAGACTTCAATCGCTGCATTGGACTTGAAGATACGTCTGACGAGGACGGTAAGCAGTGATGTCCCTTTGCCAGCCTTGCCACCAATGTGCTGACTTTTCAAGACCCAGCAGATCCATTTTGGAGGGTAAAGCCCGACGAAAAGGCAGTCGCTCGCCCACTGGCCCATTCGTCTTTCAGCCCATTCCGGCTTGCCGACTTCCTGGCGCCGGAGCCGGTTCCAGCGCAAACAGTTGCTCCCCAAGAGGTACCTGCGACAACGAAGATCACACCGCCGGTGACGATTGGCGGCCTTCTCAACAACGAAATTCCTGAAACATATGTGTTCCCCCATCCAACTCCCAACGGCCATATGGACGACTTCAAGTTCATTGCGGGCCTGTCTTGTGCAAGCCAGATGCCAGCCTCTCAGGCACAAAGACAACCCAGTCCTTCTGATGTCATCATGTCGAAGAGCTTCCTTAAACCGACAGATACCCTTTCGGCGAAGACTGGGGCAGAGCTCCTTGGCCAGAAGACGGGAAAACACGACTTCTTTGCAGCTCGGGAAGAGAACAAGTTGTTTGCTGGGATTCAGAACAAGGCGACAGTGTTGTCTTCCGTGCACTCGCTGTGCAACGTGGACCATCTCAAAACCACCGAGATTGTCACCTTGCCCGGCGCTATTTCGACGCTTCAGACTGAGAATGTCCATACCCAGCGTCCGAGTCTCCCACGTATTTCCCACTTGACGCCTTTGTCAGCCGAGGTTGCCCCTCCGCGAGGAAGCCCCGAGATATCGAACACACATGCTACCGTCAATAACGAGGAGACGCATAACGTCCCGGTCGTAGTTGAGCAGGGTGTCGAGCCGTACAAGGTCCCCGGTGGGGTCGATGTTTCTCGTCGTACGTACCTAGAAATCTCGGATATCGTCGAAGGCTGTCAGCAAGCAGTTGTTCAAGGCAAGGGGAAACGAAAGGCAAAGGATATCTCGGCCCTGAGCGAGGAAGAAGAGGAGTGGGCTGCACAGGAGAAATCGGCAGAGACGGAGATCGTGGCACCGATTTCGCCCACACCTTCACGTCTTTCTGAGCCTGTGCCGGCCCAGCTCCAAGCGCTGAAGCCCTCACTGTCACCAACGAAGCTGGGAACGGCAGAAACGGCGCCATTGGTTCTTTCGGGGACGGATTCGACTACCACCACTGTTTCGATTCCCGAGGGGAGAGCTCCAAAGAGACAACGCCTACGCAAGATCGCGGAACGCGTTGGGTATGCAGCCCTTGGTGGTGTTACGGCAGGTGCCATGATCGTTGGTACACTGATCTACACTGCGCCAACTTTTTAACTGAGGGACCTTGTCAGTGGATGAGTAGGTCATCCTCTGACCTTTGTGCACTGGTGGGTGGGTTTCGGGGGGGGGTTGGTTGCCTTGGTAGGCCTTTTCTATCAAGTGTTTTATCACGAGTGTATTTCGCGAGGAGAACTTGGACGAGGGGAGGCGTTATGGTCACTAGGGTTGGCTTGGACCTTTCTACAACAAACTACCGGCTGCATCGCATTGGGGGCAGACTCGGAATGGGACGGCGAGGGTGGGAGCCGATGCCGGTGGCAGATCTTGAAGGCTGGTTAGGGATGAAACGGCTAACGTTCTCTTTCTTGGTCGACTGATTACTATCTATTTTCATTCGTTTTCAGGCTTTCTCTGGGGGGATGGATGGTACTTTACTGACCGTCTTCTCTAACTGGCACAGGTAAGTGCCTGCATGTCTGTTTTGCTTCTTTGACATCGGCCGGGAGAGTGTGTGGTGAGGAGAATGCACCTCTTCTGGAGCGGCTAATGCGTCGGTTTGAGCAACACGGATCAGCAAGAATTTTCGGACCGTTCAGATATCTAGGTAGTCAATCGAGTCTCCAAACAGCGGTCTTCTTATCGGAACTTTAAGTGGGCAATTTCCGGCTCTGGTAATTATGACACAGGCAATGTCATATCTAGAGCGCAGCCCGCTGGTAGGTATGCGGGCTGGGAGAGCGGGATGAGGTCTGGTGCCTTTGCCGGCTCGAGGGGAAATCGGGGGATTGACGAACCCGAAGGATCAATGGGGTCATGGCGTATTTGGGTCTCGGTCCAGTCAGAGTCCCGTGTCTCTCTAGGGGCAACTAACGGCCCGCAAAGGGCGAGGGTGGGCTGTCTGTATATACACCTAGGTAACTTGAAAGCTTTGTGTTTGTCCGCTGGTACAATGTTAACACTCCTGGTCATCGGACTCGATGGGGTTGTTGAACAATATTCGCGGCACATGGCAGTCCCGAGGCCAGCCCGAGATTGTGCTGGCATGCTCCGGTTGCTCAGAAGGTGTAAAGACCTGCCCTGGAGAAGCAGTTTGAAAGCCTGAAGGTTTCGACATCGCCGCAGCGTATTCCTCTCAACTCCGGCTATCGCCTCCTATCTTCCACGAACACTCCGCGGCCACGAGGGTGTTGACTCCACTTTCGCTTTCGCTTTCACTTCCACTTTTAGTATTCGATACATAACCCCATGCCCTTGACGGCAGCTTGCAGGTAGGTAGGTAGGTAGGGACCCTGGAAGTAGAAGCGACAGCAGGTGGCCACGGACGACACAACCAGGCTTCCGTATTCTCTGATATCGCTTCATTCAAGGGAGAGGCAGGTGTGCGGAAGAGATGGAACTTGAATGGAACAGAAGCTCCGGAATCCAAGCCCAAGCGGGTTGAAAACCTGACTCCGCCGAGGACATCGAGACGGAACAGAGACCTTTTCCTCGCTCATAGTTCGTCCGAGCGGTGCCTGCCCCTACCGGATCGACGATGTATGAGATGAGAGACTAGGGTAATGTCCCGCTTGCTCGCTGGGAAGACGGAATCCACCATCCATCACACACGCTCACCCCAACCCCTTGATGTACAACGCCGTGCTGGACTGGATAGTACCTAATTACCCACCCCTTCCTTGGCTAGGTTCAAGTTGGTACCCAAACACATTTGCACCAGCAGGTAGGTACCAAAATGCTCGGCTGGGGCCCTTTCCGGTACTTGTCTTATCTCAGAAGGGACCTTACGATATGATTAGAATCACTGGGTGCCAGGGGTTGGTGCTGTCCGGGATTTTTGCGGTGAGGTTTGAATTTTGAATCTTGGACTTCGACCGAGGTGAGAGAGAGAATCCCATCTCTTTTTGGCAAGACGTCCAACCCTTTCGTTGAGTGCTGCGGGGACTGGCCATGACGCCGGCACTATGAAGGGAGACAAAATATGTCTGCTCGTTCGAACGAACGACGGGCTGTGGCTGCTGAGTAGGTAGGTAGGTATCTTCAGATATCCCCCCTCCCCCTTACAGCGGATGACGGCGTCATCCATCATTCTGTTCACCTGTCAATCAAGCTACCATGGACTTGCATCTTGAGAAGGTATATCCATTACCTAAACCACGAGCTCATCCGATTGAATATCAGTAGAATCCCATAGCCACGCCTTTAACCGCCGTTAAACCGCGGGGGACACCGGCGGTGCTTCACGAACAACCACTACCTTCCGCTCTACCCAGGGATCATCCAATTTCCTTATGTGTCTGCCTAGATGCCATCAGTGACCTGTGACATGTCCCGTGCCGCTCTCATTCCGTTTGAAAAAAGAACACGGCAAAGGAGGTACATTGTACCCCGAAGACCATCGGGGGAAATGCCTAGGCAAGTCTGAGCTATGGTTGGTGGGTAACACCACATCTTGTCTTCATCTTGTCTTGGTGGTCTCACGCTGTCTTCCTCGCGTGCCTCCCCTCATCTGTTTTGCTTTTTTTTCCCATTCCGGTTTTGACTCTGCTACTGGCCAGGAACTCCCGTCCTACCAACCAGATCATGGCGTTTCCTGCCAGCAGGCTACGATTGGGCACGTTCCGCCTTTGATGCCGCCAGACGCGCTACGAAAAAGTGAGGCGAGCGAGCACACTGTGGTGTAAGCATCCCAACTGGCATTATCCCAGGGACCTCAACGCCGTGCTTTCCGTGCGGTGAGGTTGTCTTATCTCCTCGGCAAAATATTGATTTCTTTTGTCATTCCCTTTGCGGGGGGGGGCATCCGTTTCGTGATGGCTCTGTGACTGCGATATTTCACATTGCCATCGAGCGCTCCCCGACGCGCCTCCTCGCTTGCGCTACCCAGTCGCATCTCGGCAATCTGTGCTAATGCCCTGGACTGAGACACAGATTCATCGACACTGTGAGAGAGGCGGGGAAATGGCCCCGACAGTGTCAAAAGTGTGAGAGAGAGGTGGGTACCTCGTGTCTTCGGTTCTCGCAGGCGGTGAAGGGGCCCGTCCTTCACTCTATTTTGGTTAGTAAATGACCGGGACGCAGTGAAGCCTGTCAGACAAGCATACGCAGAGGTACGTCAGTATGCTGTCAGTGTGCAACCTACTTAGACACGAGGGAGGTGATTTTGCCCGCAACACTGCCCAACGGCAACAGCCAAATATCACATCTCACTTTGCATCTGGCAGAGAGAGTGTCCAGATATCACTCGGACATGGACGGAATTAACCGCTTGCACATGGTCTCGTCTCGGAAATCTCCGAACTGTACTGTACTCTGGGCGACCCTGGATGCTGTGTTTTTCTCAATAATGGCATTCAGTCGATCGGCCTTAGATCGAGTGAGATGGCCGAGGGCGGGCTCGGGAGTCGGAAGTCGGAAGGCGCGCTTATCCTGGGTATCCCCCTCGTCCCCCCCTGCCACCACCGATGCTCTGCGCCAAGAGACATATGTTCGGGAGCTACCCCAGACAGCCACGACAAATGCAGCTGCCTTCTCCCCCGCTGTATTTGCTTGTCTGTTCAGGCATGCCGAATAGTGAGCTCCATCGACAATCCCCGGGCGAGTGACCAACATGCGTCGTATTCGTTCGGTGCCCATCCGATACGGCTGCCCTCTTGCAGTGGGGGGATGGGGGGCGATGTCATGCAATTATGACCGAGGTCCATTTCCGATGGAGAGCGAGTCGGGAGGCGGTTTGTAGGGAATGGGTCCCAGCAATGCTTTTCCCGAGAACAAGGTGCGGCTACCACAAGCCCGTCGATCGGGCCTCAGGGAGTGGGTTCACCTTGTACGTGTGGCGTGCATGTCGTCCACTTCTTTTCCTTGTTCTTTGCATAGCAGGAGCCTCATGGCGGGTGTGAGACCAGGGTCGCTATATTGTATTATCGATTACTCAGCTGGGACCCGAGGGACGGTTAGGCACATGACAGAATCTCCATGTATCAGGGCACACGAATTTGATATGGGAACGCTCCTCTGCCACCGGAAAAGTGATATGTCGTCTCGTCGATTTACCTGTTGCTCAAGAAATGGCGGCTGAAGGTGTGAAATTTGAGAGTGAGCTTGAGGTTTCACAACCTCTCAGGACGCACCCGCAAAAAGCACACATGCGACAACTCCATTGCTAACAGGAGAAAGCCTGCCGGAGAAAGTAGCTAGTCTCCTGATGGGACCAAGCACCGCGGAAGATGGTTCGGGGCACAATACAAGTTGCGGGAGAGAGCGTGGGGACCGCGCGTTCTAGCTAATGACACCTCCCACTTGGTCGGCGACCGGCGAGCAGAGCGGATACAAGCTAATACCTCGCCATGTGCCACTCTCACCCACGGGAACGCGAATAAAGCAGCCAAGGCGGCTTGGTGACAGTCTCCCTCGCTCAGCGACGATCCCAAATGGGTAGCTCGGTAACCTTTTCAGGTAAGGAGTGTGCGTTAGCCGAGACAGTCCCGGGACTATGGGACATGACGGGCTTCTGCATTAGGATTGGGGTAGAGAGTCTTGAACCCAGAAGAAGAAACGAAAGTAGACAGTCCGAGCCTGTCAATTGCGCTACTGTGCTGTAGTTCAGCTTGTGTGGAAGATGGGTTCGTCGTAGAGCTGGGCTCGGTCCCGGCTCAGGTCCTTGCACCGTGCGATAACTGGTGCATATCATTCCAGAAACAGGATGTGGCTAGCCGTCGGTATGCACGAGCAGTGCCCGCAACGTTGCCGAAGAGCTAGAACGCGGCCGAACTGATGCCAGTATAGCAGATGTCCTATCAGGAGCTCGCGAGCTTCCCTCCGCGCTTCCACGGGTAGATGCATGATCTCGGCGTTGGTGGAGTTGCTGTCGTTCTGAGCATTTTCATCTCAGCACACGACCTCCGAGTGAGTATTGAGAATGTCGTGCCGCTGGGGGCTCGAACGAGGCGACCGAACCTCGGGGGTTGCCTTTTCGGGTTGACTTAGCGTCGAGTAATCCAACAAGGAACATCCTGGGTACCGGAGTATCTGACAGCGGCGTCGCCCAATGTTGAGACCACCGATATGCTTCTTGAGTCGGTTCCGGCGGAAATGGTCCCCCACGGCGTTGCCAAAGCTTGCATACACTCAGCTCTCTTCTGAAGGCGGTGATCACATCAACATCACAAGCCGAACATTGTGATCAGCAGACCCTCCCTAAATGTCGGCCCAACTCCGGTTCTCGCTACTGGCTTGCCAATGCTGTGTCAGGGTGCCTCATGGCATATCCGGCGGTGAGGAGCTGTGTCTGGGCGTTATACTAACAATTGAAGTCGACGTCGATAGTCGGCTATAAGAGACCGCGAAGTCCCTGATGAGTTCGAGAGTCTTTGTTCGCAGACTTACCCATCCTCTCTTCTACCTGACCCAAGGAACTGTTAGGTTTCATCAACTCAAGACCTCGCACCTTCACCGATTCAAAATGTCCCACGGAGCTCAGGACGCAGCCCCCCACCCTGAAGCCTGTGGGTGCTTCCCATACCAAGGTCGCATGTGCCAGGCAGTTACCTGCTCGTGGTGTGGCGGAAGCACACGGATAGAGTGAGGGAGGCATCCTGAAATCTATGTTGACAGTGTCAGCTGACTCCTTGCAGTTGTGATCGGTGCTCAAACTACCGTTACACATACGTTGAGTGCGATCATGGTTCTCGCAACAGGAATCGAGCTTCGGGCCTTCGTGGACCCCGCGGCAGTGGTTCCCGTGGTATGCAAGGCGGTGGCTCTCAGGGCCCTTCGGGTGGTCACCATCAAGGAGGAGGAAGCAGTGTGATGGCATAAGCTAGTCGACTGCTCCACCCGAGTGGTGGTTTCGCCATGTTCCGGAAGTAGGACGGCGGTAAATTCTTTTGCGTTCAGGGCGCACAGTGTGTTTCTTGGTTGGTACCTGGTTGGCGTCTTGATACGTTTCACCAGAGCGGGTTCTGCGTCCTATGATGTTGGTATGATGAGCCGGCTTCCCGGCATATGGTCACAGGCAATATAGTTAATCGCATTTCAAACCCGTACACCCAGATCTTCGGTGCATACTCGCAGTAAGCTTTGTGGGTGTCGTCGTTGACTACAGCGCCCGAGGCGGTGAAGAGAGGAGTCCGGGAAGACTCGCGGCGAACGGCAGACCAGATCGAGAGAAGAATGGACCTTAGTGAGGTGGGACGCAACGTTCAGTGCTCGGTTGCACGGTTCAGACTGGCTTCCGATCGACAGCCTGTATTCAGCCTTGTGCAGAGAGACTGGGCGCGGGTTGATGGACTCGTCTAGCATGGCTTCCCGGTGGGCTTGATCTGAGTGCAACTATACCAGGTTGTCCTCGAGGTCACTTGCCGGGAGCGCGGCAGCCAAAGACGGAACCAGCCAGCCTTGTGAACCCGGTTCCGACATCCATTTGCCCGCTCCGGCCGAAGTCGGACGTCGGAAGTAAAACGCGTGCCACGACGTTCCCGCTCCACGAGGCCATCATGTAGCCAGATCGAACGCCTGCAGCATCTACGATCTCTGCGATCCGGGACTTCGGCCTCTCTGAATATTGACTCAAGGTGAGGTATTCGGATTCGTACAAGTCCAGCTCCCGATCTCAATTCTCGTCAACTGCCGTAGGATCTATTTCAATCGCAGAAAACGGTTCCTCGAGAAAGCGGCTGGCTGTTGAGACTGCGAGACATCTGGCCGTTTGACCAGGGCCTCGGAGACCGACGTTAGGTAGCAATCGAAGATGTCATCTCGGTGAGGACTCAGCAACAACTTGGCCCGACTAGTGAGATGCGTAGCGTTGTGATACACACGGGGTAGCAGGATAACTGGAACAGGATGCCGGAGAGGGGAGCAAAGGGGGAGTGTTGGGCAGCATCCGACAATGTGCCAAGCAAATGAGAAACGAATGCTCGAGACGAATTGTAAACATAGTTTTATTAGGTGCGTTATTTCATGGAGATCGGGAGTCTGCTCCCTGCTTGTGCACGGCGCACTGCAAGAAAAAGACGGAACGGTTGTGTAATCCGCAACACATCGGACGAGGTTGTTCCTGGAATCCTGGCTGGTCACGGGTTGGGGACGACTGGCGAGGACTGCTTGGCTCCACACAAGCTGTGGCCCACCTTTAAGGTTCTCCCCCACAGTGGGGTCACCAACCGCCTCCTGGACAAACGATCGAAGCTTCGATTTCTACGACTTGGAAACTCGAACACCAGCTTGTTGTTGCAGGGCTAGTGCAAAGACGCCCGGCACGTTCTCCCACCGCCACCCCATGATGGGCGTATAGCCGCTCTACAATGTCCGTCATACTCTGCACTGGTAAGTCCCCTTGCTGTTTGGCGATGGAGGTGCATCGGCGCAAGGTGCTGACGCTCAGCGCGCAGCGGGTTACGACCATACCATCAGGTACGCTTCTCGTGGCTGACATCGAGTCGCAAACGCCCACATCGTGTAATGGTCGCTAAAGCTTTGCTGTAGGTTCTGGGAAGCCCTCTCGGGCATTTGCTCGCGCACAATCCAGCACCCCGACTCGCAGGTCAATCGGCTCTGCATCTCCCCCGACAAGCGCTTCCTGGCTGCGGCCGGCCACCACACCGTCAAGCTTTTCGATATCCGCTCGACCAATCCAGCGCCCCTACTTGTCTTCGAAGGTCACACCGGGAACATCACAGGCGTCGCGTTTCACTGCGAGGGCAAGTGGATGGTGACGAGCTCCGAGGACGGCACCGTGAAGATCTGGGAGACGCGAACCGGCACCATCCAGCGTAGCTATAACCACGGGTCCCCTGCGAATGATGTTGTCATCCACCCGAACCAGGGCGAAATCATCAGCTGCGATCGCGCCGGGAGCATCCGGCTGTGGGACCTCGCCGAGAACACCTGCTCCCACCAGTTGATCCCGGAGGAGGAAGTCTCAGTGTCCAGTGTCACCGTCGCCAGCGATGGGACGCTGCTGTGCGCTGCTAACAATGCCGTATGCATGCTCCCGCTCTGCTGGCAATCTTGAATCTCGTATAGGAGTAATGCTGACCTTCAAAGGGAAATGTCTTCGTCTGGCAGCTCATACAGGCGTACGAGAGGACCCAGCTCATCCCCTTGACGCACTTCTCAGCCCACAAAGAATACATCACCCGCATTCTACTCTCTCCGGACGTGAAGAAGCTGGCAACGTGCAGCGCTGATCACACGGCCAAGATCTGGGAGGTCAAGGAGATGGAGCCTGTTGGGCCTGGTGAGGAGCCGAAGCCCTTCCCGCTGGAGGCGACCCTCACAGGCCACCAGCGGTGGGTCTGGGACTGTGCGTTCAGTGCCGATAGCGCGTATCTTGTCACAGCCTGCAGCGACCACTACGCGCGTCTTTGGGAGCTGCACAGCCAGCAGATCATCCGCCAGTACAACGGCCACCACCGCGGCGCTGTCTGTGTCGCTCTGAACGACTACTCCGAGGCCCGATAGGACGGCTCGGGGGATGCCGCTCAACAGCGGGTAAGCAGGCCGAGGGTACGACATCGTCATACACTCCCGATTACAGGCCCAACGGCTCCGGGCCACAAAGCCCGGCCAAAGTCCATTGCAACCACTGTCTTAATCCCACGAAGGACACCCGGTGAAATGCAAAAAACACGGGCAAATAGTGCGGAAACTCTTGTATCAAACGATCTGCTAGCCAACCTAACGCTGGAAGAGCGCCCCAACCCCACGCTTTATCAGACGGAAGAGGAAGAGGCGCTAGTGAATTCCACAGCGTGAACGTTGTCTCTTCATTACCCATACCCATATCCATCAACAAGACCTGCAACTCGATTCTGGGGCTTTGGCCTCATTCCGTAGCTAGATTTTGTGGGCATTTGACAACACATATCTGTCTTCGGAGAATAGGCTGACTAATGATTTTGGCATGGCGTTTCATGGCGGACTGGACTGGGTTGGACGGGTAGCTATACTCGATTTGTTTTGTTTTCACTGATATATTGTTGGTTCTTTTGTTCCGCAGCGGATCGGTACAAGGTGTCTCAAATTCGGAGATTTAGCCACGACAAAAGTGCACTGTGCCTTTGCAATTATTTTGTTACCCGGCTAGCGAGGTAGTGAGAATTATGGTCTATTAGTCTGTACATCCACCACCACACCCACTTCCGAGCTCAGTCAGCCGCAGACTCGGTTTAAATCCAACAGCACCTAGCCATGCTCTACGAAAAGCCTGAAACTATCGCTAAGTTCTTAACGCGCAAAATGTCTTCATATACACCATATACGCATAACCCTAACCCCCATAATAGAGGAGTTACCACCCGTCTCCCCATCCATCATCATCGTCAGTAGCCTTCGGCTTCATATCAATCTTCTTCTTTGCTGGAGCGGTCACCTTAGCCTTGGCCACTGGTACAACCTTCTTGGCCGCCACCGGTGTGACTTTGCCACTCCCAGATGGCGTCGCCTTGGCCAGCCCCTTAATCCCACTGGCAGTGCTCTTCTTCTGGGCCTGCTGTGCCGCTAGCCACCCCGCAAAGTCGGGTTCCGAGCCATCGTCAAAGGCCGCCACCGCCGAGGTGGACCCGCTGACTGTGCGGGAAGAGCTCTCCTTCTTAGGCAGCGTTGTGGAGGGTGAGAGCGACGGCGTCTCGTTGCCGTTGCCGAAGAAGTCGTCGCCTCCGGCGGCCTCGTCCATGTCACCCCAGGCATCTCCGTCGTCGACATCGGGGTCGGGGAAGAAGGACTCGCCGCCCATACCGCCCGATGAGGAGGCTCGTGACATCGGGGCAGACGGTGGCGGGGATTTGAGGGCCTGTCGATGTAGGGCCGAGGCTGTCTGGGAAGATGGGGCAGGACGGGGTTTAGATGAGGGTGCGGGTAGGGAAGGGGATTGGGATCCGTTGGAGGTGGGCTGAATCTCTCCTGCTGCAGCAGAAAGCTTGTTGGTAAAGGAGGATATGGCCCATCCGGCCCAGGCCGTGGCAGTTGATGCTGAAGATTCGGTGGGCTGGGGAGTGCTCATCCTCGGGCCGCCTGCAGCAGAGGTCTCGGGTGGGAGATCCGAGTCCGGCATGGCAGCGGCAGCCTTCCGGATTTTTTGGATGTATATATCCAGAGTCTTGCTGGCTTGCTCTCGAATGACTTTCTCTTTATCGATGAGAAGTGGGGAGATGGCCGGAATGATGCGGAGGGCACAGTCTTCATCAGAAAAATACTCCCCGGTGACGGACAGGGCCATCAGCGAGGCGTTGCGGGCGTGAACAAAGGGGTCTCGGAGCGAGCGACCAAAGGCTGCGATTAGTACTTTGGCCCGGCTGGACGTCCCGAGGTTTTTGGCAATCTTTCCCAGACATATTGTGGTGTTTGTTCGGATACCGGGCTGCTCGTCGTTGGCAGTTTTCGCCAGGTACCTCAACAGTTCTCCGTTGATAGTGCGGTCAGAAAGCTTGGTGATGAGTGTCAAAACCGACTTCAGTGTCTGTTCTCTCACCACGGGCGCGACATCCGTAAACCCAGTAACCTGGCCGAGTCAGTCTACATCTCGTGCGCAATAATTATAATCAAACTTGTCCGACTTACTATCTGAGGGAAAATCTTGTCGTTCACTGCCCTCTGTGACAATCTGTCGATCATGAGCGGGAGGTTGTCCAGCAAGCAGACCCTGATGGCTCTGTCGGGGTTCCCGAATAACCGAATTACCACAGGGGTGACTTTACTATCAAAGTCGTCATTTGAGAGCTTGGCGGCGATTTTCATCACAACAGCAAATGCTTTAGGACCACCTCCGCCAAACTCTACTGACTTTAGTAACTCAGGCAGGACCTTCATTTTGAAAAAGTCCTCCGGGAAGTCGTCTGTAAGTTGATCAAGATCACTTGTCCCGTCAGCAACAATGTCAGAATGTTGGTGAAAAAAATCAAAGACTCACTCTAGAAACACCTCTCGTTCGGTTTCACTTTTGACGCCCAAGTTTTCAACACCGTCTGTCAGTTTGATAAGAGGGCTATCAAAGAAAGAGCCATTGCGCTGGCCCTGCTCAAGAAAATGCCCTACGCTAACTCTTGCTTTGGGGTTTGCATTTGTCAGGCGCTTGTAGCTTGAGTGCATACTGGGAGGGATGTTCTTGACTTGGCCAGCCTGGTCAGAGCCACCAAAGCTCCCGTTGAACACTTCATAGACTAATACGCCAAAGTCGTAAGAGTCAACGGCGGAGTGAGGGCTACGCTTAATGGCATCCCAGCCAGACTTTGCAAGCTCGGGAGGAGTATACCTCGCTGAGTCGGGTGCCAGGCTACCGTAAGTCTAAGCTTTCAGGTTAGTCTCTAGGAATTGCGAATCACGAACATGACCATGGGATCATACGTATATCACAGCCTCATCGTCCTTGACGCTACTGAGCACCTCAAAGCCTCCGAGCTTCCACTCACCACTCTCCGATGTGTAAATGGAGGCGACTTTGAGGTTGCCGTGTATGGACGCTGCCTCGTCATTGATGAACTTGACGGTTTTCTGAACTATGGGGTTAGCCATCGCTTCCTCTCATACGGACGACACGGCGAGGTCGACATACGGCAATGCTATAAAGGCCCCATTTGGTGGTCTCCGGACTCAAGCTCTTGCGCTTGACATGCCACCGCAGAGGTACCAGGCGCTCCGTGGCAATGTATATATACGAGTCTGACTTTGGACAAAGTCTCAGCGGTTGTGCGGCAACGAGGGCCAACAGATGTCCCCAGGATGGCGCGCCCCTACCTCTACTGTATCCAACACTTTTATCACGCCGGGGTGTCGCATTGTGCGGAGCTTCTTCAGCGCATTTCGGGCGAGAGGGAGGGCGGACCGGTTCGTTATGATGTCGAAGGAGAAGATGCTGCAGTTTGAACCGTCCTCCTGTCATGGGCAGAGAAAGTCAGCCAATGCAAGCCTTGGAGATTGTGGAGGGCAGGCTGCGCGGCGGCGCATCCATCGCAAACTTACACGACGGGTGCCATTGTAGAGTGTCCAGATGGAGGGGTCCAGATCGACCTTGTCCCCAAATGTGTACGGAAATGGCGGGCCTTTCGCAATCGCCGAGGCGACGGCCGACTTCAGAAAATCCATGACCCTTGAGGCGCTGGTATGTTCGGGTGGAGCGAGGTCGGTGGCTCGCCGGCGCCGGGGTTTGGCGAGGTGGATGGAGGGCGTGCTGCTGCGAGTTTGTTTGTGACACTGGAGTCAATCTGTATCCGCAACAGCTACAGTTATCGGAACCGACAACTGTTAACGCTATCTTGCCACGCTAGCCCCAGCACGGCAGGCGGTGACGGGTGGCCCCCAGTTCTGCCGGGTCCGTGACAGCTGCGTGCACGGTTCATCCCTCCCGCGACGAACCAAATTTTGGGCTTGTCCTCGCGCGGGTCTCCCCCACGTTTCTTCCTCCATTCAATTCCCGTCCCGACTCGCCAACGTAGCAACTCTGATATTGAGGCGCTGTCACTTTAACCTTGTCTTCTCACCTCTATCTCCCATCCAGAATCCTGCTACCACTCAGACCACACGCCGATGCTTGCGCATTTATAGCTCGTGCCTTGGATGTGCGAGCGAGTGGGAAGTGAAGGTGGACGGTTGACGCAGCAGCTGTCAAGCCCGCGACGGCTGACTGCCTGCCATTGTCGGACAAGAAGGCCACAATACACACGCACTTCACGGTAAGCACTAAGCCTCTCTCCTGTCCGCATCGCTTGCTTTGAGCCTGCGAATTGTGCCCTGTGTCTGTGATGATCGATACGGTAAAAGGTCCGACAGCTATGTGCACTTCTGGGGTCGCGGTTCTTGGTGGGTTCTGGGGTTTCTCGCGCCTGGGAGCGCGTCCGGCTGCCGAAGACCGGCCCTGCATGTTGCCTCGAGCCCCAGGCAGTGCGCGGACCCCCGGCGGCTGGATATATCAAACCATTGTTGAGACTTGTCTCGGCATGGCTACCACTTTTCGGAGCCCCGTTTTCAATCTCTTCCCAGAAATGGGGTCCAAAGGCCGTGGTAGACACGACAGGCTGGGCTCGCCTACTAGCGGCAGCGTGTAAGGCGCCTGAGCTCGCACAAGAACCTCGAAACCGTTGAAGCTGGCTGGATGATGACCACGACAAATAAACTGAAAAGACCTGAGACACGCGGGGCCTCCCCTGGCTCAAAAATCAAATGCTTCTCAACCTGGCACAGAGCAGTACTAATTACCAATGACAATATAGGACTTGTGGCAACACATGATAGCACCGTACCCTGCAGCGGCCTTGTAACGCGAGGCCAGGTCGGCCAGAGGACCGATGCAGTCCCTTCCGAAGCAGTCCCCGCTTTGTAAACTATGCAAAGGGGGCAGCTCGGTTGTCAAGCCGCTGTTTAGATGTTGCTCTTGCAGAAGATTCTATCATTCGGCGTGCCACTCACCGCATCCCTCACCCCAGTAGGTTATTCTCCACGCCCCCATGTCCGAGCCCCGACCCCGTTTTTGCTGGTCCATTCTGTATTCTGCGCGCTGCCAACGGAGGTTCCATACTTTCATGGCACCGTACATGGATGTACCGCCAGCGAGTACGAACCGCCCTGCCTTAGAGATCAGGCAGTCGGTACAGTCGGTTCTGTTCCGCACCTCTATCCACGACTCATTTCCTAGTTTCCATTTCCATGCCAGCCTACCAATCTCTCCTGTTCCTTTCCACCTTCCACCTTCCATCCCGAGGCCACGGCCCCCCACCTACAGACCGAACCAACAGACTCGCACACAATAGCCCGCCCCACTCGTAGCCTATTGTCACCCTTACCCATTCTTACCTCCCCCTTGGCTGGTCCCGTGCCGCGCGCTCTCGGATCCTTATACTATTCAATTTCGACTCAACACCTAATTTTTCTTCCTCTCCTAAACCCGACTTCAATCTTCAAGCCCCACGCCCACAACTACCTATGCTCTACGCTCTGCGGCAGCAACTGCTGGGAAATTATTTTACTCATACGCGACTGCAGGAATTGGACCTGTGCGAGGTGTGAAAAACGCATTAGCGACTCGCGCTACAATGAGGCCCCGTTACGCGTACCGTCTATCTCTCACATGACTCGCACCTCAGTTTCGTCTACCGCTACTGAAACCACAGCCGCAACTACCACGACCATTGCCAGCATGTCATATTCGCCGGCTCGTGCTCCGTCCTCCGCGTCGGACGGCGCGGGTCCGCGTGTAGGTGCAGGCGCCGTTCCCATTCGGGGTGGTATCCGATGTTCGATGCCGAATTGTCTGGCCTTGACCACCCCTGACCGGGTCTTTTGCTCGGAGCATCAATCATTCACGGGCGGGTCGATTTCTTCCAGCGTATCCAGGGCCGTCTCCGCAACCGCGCCAGCCCAACAGCAGCAGTTGCAACCAAAACCACCTGTCTCACAGTCGCAACCGCAACGCTCAAGCTCCAGCGCCGACCGCCAAGCCCTGCCCGCGGCATCGAAAAACAAGCTCCTTGCCGAGAATGACAAGGACCGCCCCATCACTATGCGTAAAACTGCGTCAAACCCCAACCCCCACATCTACCCATCTGCGAAGCAGACCACCGCGTCGCCTCCGGCGTCGGCCCCGGACCCCACCGAGGTGGCAAGGACAACAGCCTCGCAATCCTCGGCGCCTCCCACCTTTGCTGTACCACCAAATGCGAGCCCGCGCCGTCTGCCGGACGGAGAGCCGGTGCGGAAGCGGTCGCGGACGACGCCGAATTCAGCTGCTTCTCCGGAACCAAAACCAAACGGGACCGAGACTACCGGGATGGCAACGTCGTCGAGCTTTCAAGGTACTACCAAGTATGAGCGCCTTGCCCCTGTGTCCAAGAGGGACGGGCCCCGGTCATCCTCTGCATCCCAAGTAGCTCGACCAGGAGGCCGCCAGAATCCTTCCTTCAAGTTGGGTAGCAGCAAGTCGATGAGGGCGCCGCCTCGGAAAATGGCGCTCCCTCCAACAGCAGGGTTTACATTTAATTATGGCAATGAGAGTGGCTTACAGTCAGTAGAGCGCTTACCTGAACCGCCAAGTTTGCGTTGGGATGGGCATGCTATCAGCTCCGAGAAACGGGATGTGGATCAGGCTTTGCCGCCTAGCAAAAGTAATCACTCATATTGGGAGCTTACGCAACCAGGTAATCCATCATTTGAGAGGAAGTTACTTGCCACAGCTCAAATTCCGTCGTCCAAAGCCCCATCCCAGATACCAAACGGGTATGGCCACCATGCGACAGAGAGGAACGGGCTGAATGGTCAGTGTAACTATGATGGGCATCCTGGGTATTCTGGGTATCCTAAAGACTCTGAGGAGTCAAGGGTGACTTTTGGGGCGGAGGCAGCTGTCCAACGGCCTCCAGACAAGCCGAAACGGGGTCCCAAGCCGAAAAGGGTCGGCAAATCGCCAGTGTTACTTGAAAAAGTACGGCCACCGCAAAACCGAAAAACAATTGACGAGTCCTTGTTTGACAATCTCGTATATCGGCAAGAAGGGGCGGCCACACCACCACTGCAGGTACAGGTCCCAGCGAGCCCGGCAGCATCGGTTGAGGCGAACAGGGCAAACGAGCCGCTCCCGCCAGACGAACCGTTTTATGCCGATATCGACCCACGTGTACACTGGCCACAGCCACACTCGAACACCTGGGTAGAGGCCAAGCAAGATGAGATCGCCGCCAGGCCACGGCGGAAGGCCAATTTTGGGAAGGCGGCGCAACGAATCCGCGAACAGCGTCTGCTGAGCGAGCCAACACCGCTTGAAGACACGGTTCCGGAAAAGGTTCTGAAGGACCCTGCATGGATGCGTGTCTGGAAGCGGCTACACGGAGGTGGCGATGACGAAGCTCAGGAACCCGCCCCGGGAGTCGTAAACGGAGCCGGGCCGGGTAGAGGGAGAAGGCCTGGGCCGAAGAAGCAGGCTTCTTCTTCTTCTTCTAACGGACACGCAAACGGACAGTCAAATGGACACCCAAACGGGCACGTGAATGGGTACACAAATGGGGCCACGAATGGATGTGCTGCAGGCGCATGAGTGGGCAGAGGCTAATTCCTGCCGGGCAAGCAAGGCCTTATCCTCGAGCTGAATGAGGCGAGTGAGAAGATCTTAGCCGTATCTTCAGCTGCGAAGACTGATTGATTAATGGTGAATTTTGTATTGGAGGAAATGGAGATGGAGGCGCAGAAGGAGGGAGGGTAGCTAAGTATATTCCTGTGCTGCACTTTGATAATTAGCCCTTTAGCATTTGGCAGCGCGTCCTGCCATAAAACATCATGTTGTATTATTCTTTTTCGGCCAGGGCTATAGGAATCTGCGCGTGGGGAACTGTATTAGCGGAATTCTTAACAGAGTTCTTTTCAGAGGGTCTAGGAGTCATGTCGAGCAGCTCAACGGGCCGGATGTACCTAGAGATCACGGTTTCCTGGCTTCTGCTTCAGTTTCGAGAGCTAGCTCACACAGCGGCCAAAATGGCTAACTGGGGGGGGGGGGGGGGCTTGGTTCATAAAA
>Ga0247760_1000173_pt1 | contig 70849 bp, 81 predicted proteins | sample UWRJL171409R4_FD_179936 | JGI IMG/M metagenome (GOLD analysis project Ga0247760, IMG submission 179936) | Plant litter microbial communities from Arlington Agricultural Research Station in Wisconsin, United States - UWRJ-L171-409R-4 | ecosystem: Environmental > Terrestrial > Plant litter >... | reverse complement strand
CGAGCCGATGCGACGGGGACCGGGATGAACGGGGATTGAATGGCGGCCCGGTTACGGCTGTCCACAATAAGAAGCGTGAGTTTGAGCTCGTGATCTTGCGGCCCGGTCGCGCTCTGATTCCTCCGCTTCCACCAGTCCAATGGGCCAATAGAGATGCTGCGACATCAAGTATACTGGAATCGATGATAAAAACGGCTCCAAGAACAGCAAGGGACGGGGGTGTTCGGAATGCCAGCTCCGTTTGAGATGAAATTGGTGATCCAATGTCCAAGGTCAGGTGGGCGGTTCGGTGGATGTGGACGGTGGCGGCTCAGATTTGAGCCAAAATTGGGGAGGTCAGCAAGGCGGCCCCCAAGCGCTCGGGCGCCGCCACCTGGCAGGCTGATACGCTGGTCACGTGGTCAAGCCCCTTGCCGGCCAAACTGGCAACCAACGCCGTGGGATTCAGAGGCTTTGCAAGCCCGTATTGATCTTTGGGGCTAGCGTGGCATTTGACCTCTCGATGCCTACCCTGAAGGCGACTACGAAGTTCGAACTGACCGACGTTTATACACGCACCACATCATTGACGGGAAGGACATTGGACATCGCAAACATCAACGAGACGGCCAAGCTTGAAGCGCATTGAACGCATGCGCTATTGCGCGAGACTAGGTTGACGGACGATATGGCAATATCGGGGTGATGGGAGTCGCCTCCCCTGAGAAGGTGTCTAGATTCGAAGCATCTCTGCCAGACGGCAGAGGATCGAGGGGCAGGATAGTTTATGAGTATGAGAGATAAGACCAGAACCCAGTGTGAGGTTCCCTCTCCAGAAAGGAGGTGCTGAACCATGAACTCGAAACCACCCAGCCATTCCAAGTGTTTTCATAAATGAGAGGGTGCGACCTGGTTTGGTCAAGACGTGGAGTCAGATAGGGGATGGGGACGAAACAACAAGGAAACAAACTCCCAGCTTCAGTCCGACCGCGATCGCCCGGTTAGGAGTGATACTGCGCTCTCCGCAACGAAGTGTCGGATCTTTGGCCTAGGCTCTCGGGCGAAATAGCACAAAGAAAAGTGCACAATTGCCCGACACAGGATCGGCAGCAGGATTTCTGGGGCAAATAGAACGTCGGGCAAGACGGGCGAGCGGTGGGAGAATACGTGACGACCGCCAGCAGGAGGAGAGGGTGGGATGGAGGGTGAGAAAGGAGGGAAGTTTGAAGGCAAAAGCTCAGGAGGGAAGGCGCTGCTTTTGAATGAGAGCACGATTCCAGGCGGGGGGCATGGACCATTCCGCACGTGGCGGGGCAAAAAACAGGTTGCCGAGCGCTTCGGGTCACGTCTTGCCCGTATCGATAAGAACTGAAGGCCTGCTGTTTGGGGCTGTTTGAGAGCTTCCTGAGCCGAAGATTTGCCGGCCAGGCCAACTGCGCGCCTCGCAGCGCATGCCTCCATTTGTCAGAAGCACCCGCAGCGAGCAGTCTCGTCGACGAAAATCCTGAGCGGCAAATGCCCCGATAACCCATGGCGCCCTTGCTAGACAAGCATAGCTACCAGACTGTATAGATCCGCAGCTCAGTGGCTCGACTCGACAGCGATCGCCGGCCGTTCCGATCTGGTTCTATCGATGTGACGCGGGCGGCCTCTCCGAATATGTTCGTTCGCATCCTCTCAACCACCATCGTTCACATCGCTCTAGCTGGGAGAAGCAGCAGACCTGGTTGCGCTTCGTGATCCGACCCCGCATCCGACTAGCTACCGCATTCGCCCTTTTTCTGTTCCAAAATGCCCGGCCTTCCTGGTACGTTGCTTCTCTCGCGACCTTGGGCGCCACTCAAGCTGCCCCGCGTCTCACATCTTGCTGGGGAGTTGGCGAATCCGACACCGAGCGCTAACCGGCGACGACAAAACAGGCTCCGTGGACCTCGACGAGTGCATCTCGCGCCTCTACAAAAAGGAACTTCTAGCTGAGTCGGTCATCGAGGCGATATGCGCCAAAACAAAAGAGCTGCTCATGCGCGAGAGCAATGTCGTCCATGTGCGCGCCCCTGTCACGGTGGTTGGAGACATCCATGGGCAGTTCTTCGACCTCATTGAAATATTCAAGATTGGCGGCTACTGCCCCGATACAAACTACCTCTTCCTTGGTACGCCTTTGGTGCCACCATGGCGTGTGCAAGACTGAGAGCCCTGCTAACCCGGACTTGATAACATAGGCGATTATGTCGACCGCGGCATGTTCAGCGTCGAAACAATTTCTCTCCTTGTCTGTTTAAAACTGAGATACCCCAATCGCGTCACCTTGATACGAGGAAACCACGAGTCAAGGGGCGTGACACAATCCTATGGCTTCTACACGGAATGCTCACGGAAATACGGCAATGCCAACGTTTGGCACTATTTCACCGACATGTTTGACTTCCTTACGCTGAGCGTAGTAATCAACGACCAGATATTTTGCGTACATGGCGGTGAGTTTGCCTGTGGCTTATGATGCTAACCCCGATCAGATACTGACATCTCGCAAGGACTTTCACCCTCTATTCACTCCATCGATCAGATCAAGATCATCGATCGCTTCCGAGAGATCCCCCACGAGGGCCCCATGGCTGACTTGGTCTGGTCCGACCCAGACCCAGAGCGCGACGAGTTTAGTCTATCACCCCGTGGTGCCGGCTACACGTTTGGCGCCCAGGTCGTCAAGAAATTCTTGGCAGTCAACAACATGAACCACATCCTCCGAGCCCACCAGCTTTGCCAAGAGGGGTACCAGGTGCTCTACGAAGACCGACTCAGCACCGTATGGAGCGCCCCTAATTACTGCTACCGCTGCGGCAATATGGCAAGCGTGCTTGAGGTTAGCGACTTAGGCGAGCGCTTCTTCAACGTGTTTGCCGCCGCGCCAGAGAACGACCAGGTCAAAGACCTCCAGCCTGGTGCAGAGAAAACGGATGCTTTACCAGACTACTTCCTATAAGGATTTTTCTTGGGATATCGTAGCCATTCAGGAATGCATTTTCATCTGGTTCAAGAGATGTATCGCGCATGTCTCCTCCTACATACCACAAATACCCATGGACCATCCAGTCCATATTAGAACTGAAGGGAAGGAATAGATGACGGAATCATAAACCGTGACTTATTCTAGCCATGTTTGTCCATAACAGGGAACGCGCTTGCTGTGAGACTCTTGTAGCAATACCAAGCATAGCAGTCTGCCCAACGCTTCGTATATCACAGACGTAGTCACGACATAACTACTCCGGATGTGCTTTCTGAACTGTCCACTAGAACTTCTTGCAAAGCTCGTCTCAAGACATCACTAGCCTTGCCATTCCCACGCATTCTCAACATAGCAGAGCGCAGAACAGACCAAATCATGCCTTTTCGGTTCCCCATCGATTGATCAATCTGGGTCATTTAGAAGTGAATACATTCCCCCCTTCCAGAAAGACAATCAGGTTGCAAAGCAAGCACCACTTCCATGCTCGGTTTTTTTTTTCTGCTGCTACAGTGACAGAGATCCCATTATCATCATCATGATTCATCAGGCGAGTAGACGCAAACCCAAAAAAAAGAAAAGACAAGAAGCCGTATGTGTAAGTACTGATGCCATCTGCGAGTCAAGTCTCAATGTTCCGAAAATTTGACCCTCCTCCTCATAAGATCCGGCCTTTTTTGGGAAGTCGCAAGATGAGATCCTGCTCTGTAAAAACACTCGCTCGTATGTCTGTTTTATCTCTCTCTCAACCCTTCTGAACGAACCCTTTTACCTGAACCAATGTCTCCCAGAGCACCTCTGCCAAATTCGTGTTCCCGTGAGTGATCTTCTAAGTGTATTTGATACTCTTTTCTGTCTTTTTTCCTCCTCGCGCTCCTAGATGGGGAAGGAACGACGGACTTGCAATGAAACGGCCGGGGCAGGTGATTTTGGGAGGTCATGATCGAGTAGTCGGCGAGATGATCACCAGTCCTTGGAGATGTCAAAGCTCCAATCAAACTGGAGATGGGTCTTCTTGTCATCGTCGACGAAGCTGGACTGAGCGGTGTAGTGACCGCGGAGGAGCATGCCGCTAGGGGCTTCCTCCTCGGCGACTAGGTAGGGAATTACGGTCAGCCAGACGGTTCGTGGGGAACAGAATATACCCCCAAGTTATCACTGCCACTGAGCTATCGACTTACAGTGCTTCTCGTATACAGGGTTCTTGTCAGTGTTGGGAGCAAAGCTGCCCTGTTGAGATAATTAGTAGAATACCGCTTGAAGCTGTGCGTGTAGACGATCTTACAATCATCTCGCTGGTCTTTCCGCCGGGAATGCGGACACCCTTGCGCTTGATGGACTGGACGTAGTGAAGACCGCTGAGAATCTCGTGCTGGACCTTGAACCGTGCAGTCATGGTGAACTTGGCACCCTCCTTGATCTTGAACGGCTTATCTTTCAGCGTCTGCTCGCTTCCGGGAGCTGAGAGGTCGACGACGACCGGCGGACGTCCGGCCGACTCAAGAGCTAGCGAGTAGATGATGCAAACACGGGGGTCGTTGGGGTCCGACAAGTCCTTGCCTCCGCCACCAAGGCCAAGCGACTCCTTGTAGCGCTGAAGAGACTCGTCCTCCTGGTCTACAATGACTCCATCATTAGTGTGACGCCGGTGAAGAACAGTAGCAACCGAGTAGCCCGAGGTTTTGGCCTCCTCCGTGTCTTCCTCGCCATCTCCACCGTGCCCGCGTCTGGAGTAGTGTCCCGGGTAGGGGGATCCGTATCTTGGGTACGGCGTGTTCAGAATGCCACTCTCGGGACCGCCAGGGACATCGCTCAGAGCGCGGGGCAAGGCGCCATAGGGTCTTCCCGGCATGGTTGAAGCGCGCTGCCGACCAGCACCAGCGGCTTGACCTCCAGAGCTTCCCACAGGGAACTCAGGCTCCACAAACCGCAAGCGGGAGCTGCCCGAGCCCGAGGACGAGTAATCGGACATTGTGACTTGAGACGGCTGGATTGGGATAGAGAGGAGAGACGGCTTTTATGAGACAGTGACAGGCGTCCAACTTGGGACAGCCAAACCCGCTTGCTTCAGGTCGGGAAGGGTAGGCTGTCATCGATAGGCGAGATGTGGAGGCAGGCAACGAGTAATGGGAAGTGAAACAGCCCAGGGCAGTGGCTTTAATTGGAAAATGCAGTAAGTGAGCGTGAAGAAGAGAAATGTTGTGACTTTTGAGACCGTGAGTTTATCTCGGCATAGCCAAAGGGAAAGAACAAGTAGTTCTCGGCGCGGTGAGAAAATGAAATTGGGCGGGTACACGTGGGACGGTTGTCTGCAACTCCGGCGCTGGCCGGTCGTCGGTCGATCGGCAAGAGGGAATAAGGCAGAGATGAAAGAGAGGGTTCTCGGTGTTTGTTGAGACCGGTGTGGACACGGTGAAAGCGCCGACCACCGTGGCTTCCTACGCAGGTTCAAGTTTACAGCTGAAGCGCTTGCTCCTAGCCGCTGTCTCTGCACCCATGGACCCCGCGACTGGTACTTCAGGCGGCTCGTGATCATGGGCTTGTTTGTGGCTACGGGCTAATACATAATGTGTGGAAAATAATGTGACGTTTGTTGACATACCCATTTTCTGATAGTCAGCCAAGCTCTGCTTGGGCTGAGAGATCTTGTAGCCCGAGGTGTTCTCGGGCATCATCTCCTCATCGTGGGAGGCCATGGTCGCAATTGGGGCGGGCAGCGGTTGTATAGTGGGAAATTAAAATGATAGGCACAGCGAGCGGCCGGATATCAGTCACGTCGTATAAGTAAAAGCTCTCTTGTTGTCGTCTGAAGCTGTTTGGGAGCTGAGGTGATGCTTTTATTTGGGCTAGACAAATCGGTGAGGGGTGACCAGCTCATGGAGGGGCTCGACCTGAGGGGTCCTCGTCGTCCACTTTTCTTTGGCTAGCCAGCCGCCCCTGGCTGGTGGGGTTCTGCGACGGCTTTTGGCCGCGGGTCCTGAATCATGCTTCATTGGACCGTCTGCCGACTTCTGGAACACAAGCCGATGAGGGCCATCGTTTCGCTCCACCGTAGCCTGTCGATGCTACCTATCTAGAGCCAGCAGCAGGTGGGCTGCCAAGCGGTCCCGCTCTGTTCGGTCGGAAGTGGGCTCTGGGGCATCTGGGCACTTCTCCCGTAATAAGGTCTCCAGCGGACCGAGGCCGGAGAGCTCCACAGCTTCAAATGAGGTGTGTTTACATTGGCGCCTGCCTCAGGCATCTGAGGCGCTGGTGATCATCTCATGATGTGCTGCTACTGTAGTAGCCTAGCAATTTCCATGAGATATCCTGTTGATGGGATGCTGAAGGGGTTTTGGTTTTGAACCACGAATCCTGGGGCCGATCTGTCGCGAAATTGTCACAGTCGCGACACTAACACGACTGCACGTGGTTTTGCGGGGTGCATGTTAGTGAGGAATTCGCCAAGGCCGTTCCTGATTCTTGTGGTGTGCCCATTGCAAGATGGGCCTTCTGCGTCATCTCTTTGTCAATAATGCCAGACATCAAAGATACATGCGGATGCATGCAAACCTGAGGGACATGCCCCTCTTCCCGTATTAGGTTATTTGTTGAGTTCTGGTGCTCTTCAGGAACAGAAATGGCTGACCCTCCCCCTAATTAGTTAGGTGTGGACATCTCCTCGGTGATGGGACGACATTGTTCACCGCTCTTCTAAGCCGTTCTCGAAAAAGCACCCAGCAGCCAGTTCCCCTCGACCCCGCGTTCATTGTCCATTGCTGGCTCATCAATTCAGGGGAAACCAATTCTCGAACTCACCAGACTTGGCAAGAGATGTGTGTGTGCGCGCTCGCGGGGTATGGCATCAATGCTCTTAGCTCAGAGAACGGCTCCAAGGTTCCCCACGAGCAGCTAGCTACCTAGGTTCTGATCGGCACTGGGCTCAAGAGGGACGTGGCATCCAACCAGCGCGTTGCTGTCCTTGTTGACAGCATTCTTTCTGCCTCGTGAGCAGCTTTCACCCACCCATTCACGGGAGTCAATGGCAAGCCTTGCTGATGCATCTGATCTTATCGGCGGGGAACGGATGGGTGAGGTCTGCCGCTGAGTGGAAGCGCATGTAGCGGCGCCCGACCAGCGCATTGCCAGAACCGTGTCAAATCGGAGGCAGAAGCGCCTTCCCAAGTTTCCCAACGCCTTGTGCGCAACTTGGTGGACTCTCATTCGCCAAGCCGAGCCCAGGCTCCCCACGCAAAGTGCACGGAAGCGCGGCGCGCCTGGCTCGAGCCTGGGTGGGCGACGGGAGCTCACCCCTTGCCCTCTCTCCACAGCCCGATGCCCGTTTGGCTGTGCGGAGCTGGAAACCCAATCGACCAGTGCGACGCACCGTCTCTGGCACCGCGAGTGAGGTGTCTTCATCGCTTCCTGCCTCTGGAGAGTGTGGTCCGTGACACGGAGACTTTGCACGCTAAACTACTTTTGCACACCCGGTCACTCCCTATTGAGCCAGCGAGGCATGGTTCTTACCCCAGGCCCCCCAGCCTCTTCTCCCAATCTTCGCTCATCTCCCCCCAGGTCACGTCCCCGAGCCAGACTGCAGATTGCGCCGGGTGAAGAAGATTCAACTTTCTCGATCGCATCGCCGGTCTTCAATCACTGCTCCTGTGTTGCCGAGCACGACTTTCTTTCCATCGACACTGTATTGGTGCCTTGTTTTTATCGTTCACTTTTTTAGAAAGCAGGACTGGACGCATTGCTCAAACAGCAGAATTTCCGGGAGATCTCTGGGCGCCAGCGTCTCTCCCCAACGGCCCCTGCGAGTCGCGCGCAAAGATTTCGCTCCCTCGCGACGATCCGCCTTGACGTTGACTTCCACCAGCTGTGTCGGGCTGCGCTTCTAAACCAAGCATCCCCCCCCCCAAACAGCATTTTGCAAACATCGGGGACTTCATCTTATCATCATCTCTTCTTTTCAAACTCTATAATGGCGACTGCTAGGCACCTTCCCGAGCGCCACAACCCGCTTCTGCTTGAGGATGTACCAGCTCGTAAGCCGTCCCTTCACCGTCGCACACATCACTCATGAGCCCCTATTAACACTCGATTCCTCTGTTTTAGATGCCGAGCTCGCAAGCCGTCGCCGGCTGGGCCAGACTCAGTTGACGGCCCGCATGGTCGCAGCGATTCCAGGCGCTGAAGTCGACGCGGCGTCCCTTGGGTGGTTCGACTACGCGCACCTCCGAGCTCCGCTCCCAAAGGGCATCGTATCGGGCATCTTCAAGTCATCGCCCCCTAGCTACTTCCTCATGCGCCGCAGCCAGGACGGTTATGTGTCGGCTACTGGCATGTTCAAGGCTACGTTCCCCTATGCGGACCAGGAGGAGGAGGAGGCTGAGCGCAAGTTCATCAAGTCGCTGCCCACTACAAGTCACGAGGAGACCGCTGGGAACGTCTGGATCCCACCTGACCAGGCTCTTGCCCTGGCCGAGGAGTACAAGATTGTCCCCTGGATCCGCGCGCTGCTCGATCCTTCGGATATCTCAATCACCCCTGGCGTGGACAACAGCCCGCCTAAGAAGATTGCTGCTCCGCCCAAGTTTTTCACTGCTCAGCCCACGCTTGCTCCGGCCGCTCCGGCCCCGACTCGCTCCATGCGCACTCGCCGTTCCGTGAGCCCGACCAAGTCGACCGGCAGCACCAAACGCGCAATTGCCAGCCCCCGTAAGCGAAGAGTCGCCTCTTCGCAGTCGTCGGTCGCGACGGAGACGTCACCGAGCGAGTCACAGGCGCCAACCCTCGTCAACGGGGAGATTCCCTCTCAGATCCCTGTACCTGTCTTCGCAAAGCCCACGGTGACAAAGATCGAGGCCGAGGACGACATCGTTAAGATTGAGTCGATTGAGAAGGAGCCCGCTGTTGTGCTTCAGCCGACTGAAGAGGAGCCTAAAATCAAGGTGCAATTCGATGAAGAGACCAAGATCGGCGAGGATGGCGAAGAGGTCAAGCACACCAAGGTCGAAGTCGAGGTGCCCCTTCTCGGCGATATTCCTTCAGCCGAAGACGCCGCAAAGATGGTAGCAGAAGCCAAGGCCATGGTAGAAGCCGCAGCGAAGACAATTGCCGAGGACTCTCCGGCTCCGAGCAAGAGCAAGCGCAAGGCCGACGAGATTGCTGTGGACGAGAGCGAGAAGAAGGAGGAGGGTGCGACCGAGCAGCCACAAGCGAAGAAGGTCAAGACCGAGCTCGAACTGCGGAGGGAGAAGATCCGGAAGAGGGCCTATTTAGGCCTCACTGCCACATTCGCCGTCGGCGCTGTTGGGTAAGTTGTGATCCGAACTTGTGCCACCGAGCCCCCGACTAACCATAACCTTTTTGCAGTGCTCTCCTTCCAGTGCTCGGCCCCTATGTGATGAACGCCCTCTGAGGCATCTCTCTCGCATACCGGTATCAGTTACTTCCACTGCGGGAGGGGGCGACTCTCGATTGGCATTGGGGCAGCCCCTCCCCGTGGCGTTTTGGCTTTGGAGTTGTGAAGATCATGTGGGGAAAATGGGGCGGCGGAAGGCAGTTCTTTCTTCTTCACTTTTTCCGTTTGAGAACTGGTTGTACCTTTTTCGGTTTCTCTTGTTTTATATGCACATACCCCCCGCGACAGCTCTGTCGCGTCCCCTTTTTTCTTGTGAGAGCTCGACCGAAGAGAGTTTGGTTGGCCTGGACCCCGGGTCTTTTTTGGAATCGGGAGGATGGCCGGTTGGATGGGACTCGGTCGAATATGTAAGTAGGTATAACATCTCGCACGCCGCACACCACCGAACACCAGGGGCTCTGAGCTAGGTACGAACGAGGGCGGCGGCGGCGACTCGACGACCCGGCAGGATCCCCACAGATATGCCCTTTGTAATGAATGAAATCGGAACCTGAACTCGCCATCCCGTCGCGTGAAGAAACCGGATGCCAGCCTCCTTTTCTGGTCAACCGCCTCTATACCAGTATGTCGACTCGACGTTGAGGGGATCGAGAGATTGGCGCAGGATTGCAGATGGCGGGTCGTTGTCCTGACTCCCGGCTCGGACCATCAGCGGGTGAACGGGTACACCCGCTGCTTTGGCCGCGATTCTGAGCCTCAAGCCTGATTTTTGGTGCCTGGCGATCGCGTGTTCCGAGTCTGCGCGAGACAAAGCCGCTTGTTGCAGTCGGGCCAAGTTTCCGCAGCCGGTTTGTGCGGGGAAGGCGGTCGGTGGCTATGGCCGGCAACGGTCGGCTCAATGATAGTCGACCCCCCCATCCCTCCGCTCGGCAACATCTCATGGGATCGTCATACTAGCCAGGCCCATTTGGAACGTGAGCGCGTCTTTTTTGCTTGTACTCGAAGCCGGCTCTCCTTTCAACTCTTTCACACCCCACTTCGGTGCTGCGTATTCCATCACGTTCGCTGCCATCTGTCGACACACACTCAACCATGAAGCCAGTGGCGAGGATAGCATGCGGTGCGGCGCGAGCGCAGCGGAGGGCGTTCTCGACGACGACGCGCAGGTTGGATAACTACGCATTCATTGGGCTTGGCCAGATGGTAGGTTCACTCGCGGCGTCGTTGACATTGACGTCATAGGCGAGCTCCAGACTGACAGCCAACTCAGGGATACCAAATGGCAAAAAATCTCCAGGCCAGGCTATCGCCAAGCGACAGGCTCAGGCTGTTCGACATCAACACGGCCGCGGCAGAGCGCCTCTCACAGGAAATGAAGGCACAGCATACCAGCGGGGCGACGGCAGAAGTAGCCAGCAGCGCCGCCGACGCAGCAAAGGATGCGGTACGCAACCCCATCCAACTCCCCTTGACCTGAGGCGCAATCCCAAACACAACACACGTTCTCACACCCGCATAGGACACGGTCATCACCTGCCTCCCCGAACCACAGCACGTCAAGTCCGCGTACCACTCCCTCCTCCAGGACAACAGTCCCCTCCCTCCCCGCCCCCAACCGCGCCTCTTCATCGACTGCTCGACTATCGACCCCTCCTCCTCCCGCTCCGTCGCGCGCGTCGTCGCCTCCGCCCTTCCCAGCGGCCGCGGCAACTTCGTCGACGCCCCCATGTCCGGCGGCGTCGTCGGCGCCACCGCCGGATCCCTCACATTCATGCTCGGCGCCCCAACCGAACTCGTCGCCCGCATCGAGCCCGTCCTCCTTCGCATGGGCAAGCGCGTCCTCCACTGCGGTCCCCAGGGCGCAGGCCTCTCAGCCAAGCTCGCAAATAACTACCTCCTCGCTATCGAGAACATCGCTACAGCGGAAGCCATGAACTTAGGCGTGAAGTGGGGACTGGACCCCAAGATTCTCGCGAACGTGATCAACGTCAGCACGGGGCGGTGCTGGCCGAGCGAGGTGAATAATCCCGTGCCGGGGGTCGTGGAGGCCGCGCCGGCCGGGAGGGATTATCAGGGCGGGTTTGGGATTGGGTTGATGAGGAAAGATCTGAGGCTGGCGATGCTGGCGGCGGGGGAGGCGGACGCGCAGCTGACGCTGGGGGAGAAGGCGGCGGAGGTGTATGAGAAGGCTGAGGGGGAGGAGAGGTGTAAGGGGAGGGACTTCTCGGTTGTGTATCGATGGTTGGGGGGGAAGGAGTGAGCTTTTTCGGATGACATGGTTCACACCTTCCTGGGAGGGATGGGTGTAACGGCGTGGAGCTTGGGGGCAAATGGGGAGGGATGTGGGTCCCCCGGATTCTTGGCGGCGGCTTGTGGCCCGTCCCGATGTGCCCGCCCTGCCCGCCCTGCGATAAGGGCCGGGATCTTTTATATCCTCGGGCGCACCATCCATCTTCACATGCCAAATTTGGATAGATAAAAGGTCTTCATGTCCCCGAAAGGGACGAGACAGCTAATGCCAACCCTGGTTAATGATCCGATGGAACAGTAGCCTGATATCAGAGTGAGCGCCGAATCGCGCGCTGGGGTCACAATAATAGCATTCGGATCGAACATGCCACCATCTACGGCACAGTGGCATCTGGGCCCACGCGTCGTTTTGTCCCTACAGATCGCTGCTTGTATGTTGGCTAAAGGGAGGAACGTTGAGCTGGGGGAAGCACAAGACCAGCATGAAGACCAGTGCATCGTGGAGAGGAAACGGGACACAGCATATCGGCAACGCAGGAGAAATTCAGAGACAGGAGAGGAATCCTGATAATAACGGGGATATCAAGAAAGCCGTGACAAAGTTACAAGCAACGTAGGCGTTGCACCAACCGTCCGCAGCAGCTTCGGGGTATTTTCATCAACGCCACTCACGATTCACCAATCTCTAACCAAATCTCCACGCATCACGGCCACCTCTCCCTTACTTGGGCAGAGGAAGGTACCGTCACGCAGCAAACGGCATAGCCGTAGACCTTGGGCCGTCACCCAATCATGAGGAAGAAAGAAATGCCGCGATATATCCACAGCTGCAGATGCAGTGTCTGGAGACAGTGGCAATGGTGCTGTGCATACCCATAATCGCTTGTCGAGAAACACAAGTCGACCGTCAGGTAGAATTCCGACAGCATGGGCCACGATCGAGGCAAGTGACGGCGGGATCGTGAGTGGCTCGGCAATTTTGCGATCAGCCGTGGAATTGGTAGTTGAAGCAGCGGCGTAGATGTGCGTAGTTGGGAGGACTATGAAGCTGTGTCGCGGTCGGTTGAGATACATCGTCACGGTGCGTAGTAGAAGCAGGCGTGAGCTGTGGCTGTCTAGAATAGCATCGAGGGTGGTGGGGGATGTATCGTCGATAGTCAATGCTCCGAAGTTGGTGGTTGGATCGGTGATGGTGTTAGCCATCGAAGACCTATCATCACCATTCCCGCTGTAGGTATCGGGCTTCGGTGAAAGGGTGGCAGTCCCCAGCGCGACGGAGCTCTTTTGATCGAGGTTATTCCAGCAAAATATGGCGATTTCATCTGAGGTGAATCGCAGGAGATGATCCGTTTCCACAGGATGTAGTTGCCACTTGGCGTTCTCGCCATCCGGTGTACAATGCTCGGCTAGCACAGCTCCGTCAGGTATTGACAGAACCTGACATTTGTTCGCTCCGCAGACCAGCAGCCGCACGCCCGTGTTGTCGAAGAGAAGCTGCTGCGTCCGGCCTCGATCCTTGGGCGGTTTCTTCTCCACATACACCACCTCAGTCGAAACCACCCTCCCTGCACCATTGTTGATAGAAACCGATTTGATTGTGATAGCTCCGTTAGTCAGGGAGTAGGCGAGCTGATGGTGCCCACGGCTCCAGGCCAGGTGTTCAATCTTCATTTTGAACATGGTCTTGGCTACCTCATGTCTTCTGTTGCGCGATGTGTCGTAAATGTTGATCGTGCCATCCTCGTTCGCATGTGCAATTAAATCATGGAAATATCGCCCTGGCTCGACGACTGTCACCGCCGGCTTGCTGTCGGCATGGCTTTCGGATGTTGGGAACGAGATGGTCGTGCTGATGGTATCCTCTTTGTCGAACCAAAAACTATCGTCCGACGTGCTGGCCGTGTCACTGATCTGCTCGGAGACTGTCTCAGCAAGCCGAAGCAGGCAGTTGGGCTCCCAGATGTTGCAATAGGATCCTCGTAAGTCGTAAAACCGCACATTGTCGGGACTGAAGTGAATCTGGTTGATGCGGTCTTCGGAGCTGAGCTTATAGATGAGTGACATGGATGATACATCGTAGATTTTGATGGACCCTCCGACATCCATGGTGATAAAAATCTGGCCGTTGGGGCTGCAAACAATTCCATGAGGAATGATCCCAATATCCCCCTTTACCTCATCATAGGTGTCGTCGATGGGGCTCCATTTGAAAATCTGGCCATTTATACCAATGACCTCCGCCCCGGAAGGATGCCAGACAACTTTGTTGTCCCCAGTGTAAGAGTTCGCAGTACCTTGGCCCTGTCGTGCTCTCCTCCTCAGACGGGCGATCATCTCGGGTGGATCCACGTTCCAGATGGACAGGGGAAATGAGCGGTAGGCGACAGCAATCTGCGTGCAGTCGGCGTTGAATGACACACAGGAAGGCGTACTGAGGAATGTGCCTTCGGGAACATCCGGCTCTTCAAGCAGGTTTGGACTTAGCTGCTCCCACTTTGATCCCACAAGCTTGTACACCCTTCTTTGCTCCGATACCATGATAACAGTGTCGGTCTCGCTCCACTTGACTTCGATGGCTCGCTCCTGACGTGGATTGCTCACAGACACCTGGAGTGACCAGTCACCTGTCTTCCATATGAACGTTTGTGAGACTGCATAACACAAGAAAAGTGACCCAGACTTATTGAAAGCAAGACTCCAGATATGCTCGCCTAGGTGAATGTTCTTTACCTCATCAAACACCTTTGTGTCCCATACTGTGATGGTGCCTCTTGGAATGTCACTTGCGACGGCCAGGTATAACGGTGAAGCGGCGAGGCGAAGCGCCCTGCCAGCGCTGCCCGAAACACGCGCCAGACAGTCGTCCCACTCTTCTTTGGACAGGCCCGAAACTGACAGAACCGCAACAGGGTTCTCATCGAATTTCTGGTGTATGATAGAAGATGCAGGACTCAGTGCCGGGATGCACTTGTATATGAGCACGGGGTCTTCAGAGAGATGACGACCAAACTTGGCCGTCAGCTTCATCAAGTCAACTGCCCACGTCTCGAGCATGGAAAGATCTGTGAGCCGGTGAAGGAGTGGTGATCTGTCCGCGTCCACTTTCTTGCGTCGCCGTACATATGCTGTGAGCTTTGCAGACACACTGAGAAGTTCCGAAAGTCGACCGCTCATCGCCAGGTATTGGATCCAGGCAAGCGGGGACGGTCCGCCAAAGAATCTGACAAGCGCATCCAGGACACGCTCTGATTCTGACGAACAGGCGTCGAGATGAGCGGCCCAGGAAGTTGAGGCATAGGGGAGGAACAGAGGCACCTTGAGTGTGCTGATATTCCGCCTGAGATTCTTGTTACAGAGAGTCACGAGGCATTTGCCGAAGAGCTCTTCATTTGCCCATTCCGAGTCCAGTGAGAACGGGCGTCGTTTTGTCTTCTTCAGGTACTCACGAGCGGAGTGGTGAACCAGGGTCACTCTGCCCTGGGGATTGACAACGACAAATTGCCCACACACTTGGCTGATGGTATGACTTAAGTCCAGAATCGATTTCAGCTCAGTAGGGTAGATTTCTGAGAGTTCATCGACGGTAATGGGGTTCTTTGCGTGGATGGCCCATGTTAGTAAAATTCTGGCGAGGGCTTTGTCTTCGCCAGCTTCCAGGTTCTCGACGACATCCATCATGCGATCGAAGAGTTGGTCCATGCCGTCAGGAGTAGAGTCAAGAACACGCTTTACTTGGTCCTGACGATGACATTTGACAACTGCCTTGGTTACCAGACTGGCCCACAGGAAGTTGCCTTGTGACCGCTCGGCAATTTCATTGATAGCTTCGCGCTTGAAGTCGTCTCCGGAAACGAGGTAGTCGATCTCCTCGGCAACCATGCACCTGATGTCGCCAAGGTTGTCGGGCAACGACATTTCAACCACCGGTAGTTTCTTTTTCGCTAGCTGGAAAGCCCTTTGAATGTTCGGGAGAGGCCGGCTTAGCGCAAGGACGCGCACGTGAGTGGAAAAGTCGGCCACACCGGAGATAAGTTCAACCACTTGCTTGCTTGATTCTGACTCATCAATGCCGTCGATAATCCAGTACACTACGTCTTCCGTTGTGATATTGGCCAGGCAGCTTAGGAACAACTTCTTCCAGACCGTCGTGGAATCCGCATTTGACACCTTGACCCCTGACCTCGCCAGTTCAACCAACTCTTGTCGGAACTCGGGCACTCGTAGTGCAGTCTGGTAGGCGATGGACCTGAGCATGCTGCTTGCTGATTGCTTTCGTCGCTGGCCAAATTTGAAGAAAAAGTAAGAGCAATGGTATCCGGCCTCGAGCAAATACTCGATAACAAATGTTGATACAGTCGACTTTCCACTGCCTGGTGGGGCGTGGGCCCAAAGAACTTGCCGGGACGTGGCACGAAGCCAATCTCCAACCTCGTCGCTTTCCATAAACCCACGGCACGTGCCTTGCTTTCTTGCCGAGTGGCCGAAAGCGAGATCCTCTTCGGGAGCAGCAGCAACGTCTAGAAAGTCTTGGATAACACGAAGGTCCTCCTCGGAAGTGGCTTGGATATCGGGTGGAGACGCCACCGAGTCGGCAAAGCTTCGGAGAGCGCCGACAACGGCGATATAGTTGGGATCGTCGGCACCTGTGAACTTGCAGACATTATGATGATTGGCGGCGAGTGGCGTGGGTGTCTCATTTGGATACCCCATGACGGCAGTCAGTTTGTCAAGAATCATGACAGAGATCGGACCCATAGCAGTTGTTAAGGTTTCGTAGAAGGAAAATATCCGAAGCTTCGATGCATGATGCCGGAAGGCTTCGTTTAGCTCATCGATTGTTGGACTTCTTTTTGCAAGCTCAGTGACATACTCTTTGGGATTGTGGCCGAAGACCGAGCTCGAGAGGAATTTGTTGAGGGTGTCCGCCAGATCGGTGCCCCGGTGTGGCGTTGCAAGAAACAAGACGGCCTTGATCATGCACATAATGTCCCTGAACTCGTTGTTCAGGTGGCCCTGCACAAACGCCTTCTTGAACACTAGGCCTCCCATTGAGTGGGCCACGATGACGATGGGCACTTGACCAAGCCGTTCGGGCGTATTTTCGCTATACCGCATGCGAAAGAGGAGATCGGCAGCAAAGTCGCCAATGGTGAAGGACGACTGTTCTTTCTTGGATGAGAAATGCGCGTTGTACCCAAACGTTAGGATGCGGGCGGTCGGTAACGCATCAGGCAACCAGAGCTGGGGCCAAAGATTGTCTAAGTCTCTGTCACGACACCAGCTCCGCAAGCTCGTCCCTCCCAGGCCATGTATGAAGAGAACATCGAGTGTTCGTTGGGGAGGTGCATGTAGCACGACAAGGCCAAGGGGATCGTCTCTTCGGTCCTGCGAGCGTTGCCGCTGGTGAGGCGAGTATAACTGTCCATGGATATCGGACAAGGCCGAGGGACGACGTGGTGCAGCGGGGGCAGCTGTCGACACGCTCAACGCTGGGTCGCTTTGCGCGCGGTGGTATCGCGGGGAGTCTGGCTGCTCTGGCGGCGATGCGGGGGTCGATTGTCCTTCTGAAGGCGGGAACACGAACGACGATTGGGCAGTGGCGTCATTTGAACCAGATCGCCCTGACTTAAGGCGCTTCCACTGTTCCGCGCTTGTTAGTACGACAAACTCCAACTATGCCTCTGCGCGTACCCCAGATTTGGGCGGGGTTCGGGACCTTCGAGACACGTACCATGGTGGATCGAGACCGCCTCCTTCCGCGCGATTGTGGCGCCAAGCCTCGCAGATTGTCAATGAGGATCGCGACGGAATTGCGAGCTTCAGGTGAGTGCCCGTTCGGCAGCAAGTGGTTTCAGGCTTCGACCAGCAAAGCAGCCAGGCCAATCTGAGGCCACTGCGAGCAGGCTGGGACGATGTCACCGAGGGGCCCAGAGCCTCGTCTTCAGAGACGTGGAGGGTGTGCAGGCTTCCAGGTTTGGTGCCGTTCGCCTCGATTTTCTGCGCAGGGGTCCGATGGCTGAACATAAATAACAGTGATTGGACAGGGGGATGCAGCGCCCCCCTTCCGCATGGCCCCCTCCCCACCCTCGTGCATACTGCACAGTAGGCGCTGTCGCGGTCCAACCTGATGGAACGACCCCGATGCTGGCGCTTAGGTCCTTTGTGATATTAAGAGCCCAAAGCTCCCCGCGGAGGGAGCTCATGCTTCCAACTCTAAGGCGATCCTGGAGAGAATAAGAGGACAACCCCAACCACATCCATCACGCTAAATCATTCCAATCTCGCTGTATTCTCATCAGCATGGTTGCCACCGTCGATCCAACCCAAGGGGCACTTCAACTGGATGTAGCGATTCTTGATGGTAGGTACCTCCGTCAAATGGTTGTTGGCCGCTTGAAGTCCAAAACGTTGACATGTTGTTTGTGACGTGCAGTTCTTCCGAAGGGCTCCAAGGTTCTTTCCGTCGAGCGATACGGTACATCAAGCTGGGCTTCGACGGCGAGAATTGACACACAAAATGCTGATGGCTCGCAAAAGGGGTACTTTCTCAAGGTAAGTGGGCTGGAATCGACATCTTTTTGTGGTGATAGAGTCAATGAATGCGTGCTTACACTGGGATGATAGCTCCTGAGAGCCCATGACGGGGCAGAGAGGGTGCTTGGCGAGTTCATGTCGATGTCAGAAATCTACAAGACACTGCCCAACTTTGCCCCGCAGCCCCATGGTTATGGAAGGTGCAAGGACCAAGATGCCCACTTCTTCATTTGCGACTACCTGGCGATTGACCACGAGCTGCCTGACCCTGCTCGGCTTGGGGAGAAATTGGCCGAGCTCCACCAAAAGAGCATTTCCCCGACCGGCAAGTTTGGATTTCATTGCATCACGTTCGACGGAAAACTGCCCCTAAACACGGCATGGGACGACAGCTGGACGTCTTTCTTCAGCACATTGATTCGTGACGTCTACAAGCTCGATGTCGAAGTTAATGGCTTCTGGCAGGAGCTGGATGATGCCATGCAGACCACACTTCAGAAGCTGATTCCCCGATTGCTCAACCCCCTGACAGCCGAGGGTCGTACGATCAAACCAAGCCTTATTCACGGTGATCTATGGGAGTCGAACATCGGTACGGATGTGGAGACCGGCGAGATCTACATCTACGATGCTTGCGCGTACTACGCTCATCACGAGAAGGAGGTCGGTATCTGGCGATGCGAACATCATCAGATGCATGACGAAGAATATCGGAATGAGTACTTCAAGAACTATGAGCCAAGCGAACCAATTGAAGAGTTCGACGATAGGAATCGTCTGTACTCGGTGGAGACGCTGCTCATCAACTCTGCGCATTTTCCAGGCTCCGAGACTCGCAGTCGGGCTTTGAATGAACTCAACTGGCTCATCAACAGATACCGTGGAGAGATGTAGCTCACGTGAGTTAGCTGTAGGATGCAAAGAATTGGGTAGGCAATATTGTTGAAACGGAGTTTTGTCTCGGGGGTGTATTCAGTGTATGTTTGAGCCATTGCTCCCACAAACCAGGCATTTTATCAAATACAGTGCGTGTTCTGTTGTTGGTCGCAAAGATGGCGGAAAAAGTTAACAAAATGTCTAGGGTTTCGGCGGTCCCAACCCTCCGTGAGTTATCAGGGTTAGCAGCGGTTGGAAGAGTGCTCTCACCGCCTCATTGGTAGCTGTAGTTTTACCCCGCAAGCAACCGACAGCTCGCTGCACTACAAAGGATCCTGCTTCGCAGCCCTCGTTTCCCATCATCGCTTCTTTCCATAATTCCCTGCGTTTGGCCTCACATTATGGGCTCCCCAGAAGAGCTGGCCGTGGACGATCCCGAAACAGAGACTCCGGCCAACCCTGCACCTCCTGAGCTCGATTACTCAACCTTCTCCGCTCGGCAGAAAAACACGATCATCGGTCTTGCGGCCTTCGCTGGCTGGTTCTCTAGCATTAGTAGCTTCATTTACTTTCCCGCGATACCATTCCTGGCTGTCGACTTGCACGTCGACATTCAGCAGGTCAACCTGACGGTTACGTCGTATCTTATCATGTCGGGTGTCTTTCCGTCGATCATGGGCGACGCTGCAGACAGATTCGGACGGAGACCTGTATTTTTGGTGGCATTGGCCGTGTACTTTTTCGCAAATGTCGGGCTTGCGCTGCAGTCGCAGTTTGCGTTGTTGTTTGTGTTCCGCATGTTCCAGAGTGCCGGCATCTCGGGTACCTTCTCAATTGCGTATGGGGTGCTCAGTGACTTATTTACACCGGCGGAACGGGGCTGGTATTCTGGTGTTCTGGCTTTTTTGTGCATCTTCCCTGTCTCGCCTCTGGCCCGAGTCAACTCCGTATCTCTGCTGACCGTATCGGTAGCCTCAACACCCCACCCAGCATCGGACCAGCCCTCAGCGGCCTGCTGCTCCTCCGTTGGACGTGGCGCTCCGTTTTCTGGTTCCTCGCCGCATCTTCAACAATCTGCATTCTGTCCATGGTCTTGTTCCTCCCCGAAACTGCCCGCAGCATAGTCGGTAACGGGAGCATCTCCCCGAAAAGGCACTTCAACCAACCATCCTTTCATCTCCTTGTCCCCGAACACGCTCGTACCAAGCCAGAGGCTTCTGGAGCTCATGACTCGCCTCCCCCTATTCATATAGCCAAGCCTCAAAGTAGAAAGTTCCCCAACCCTTTGGCCTCCCTAAAACTCCTGCGCTTCCCGGAGACAACCATTCTCCTCCTCGCATACGGCATCAACTACACAGTCTACTGCTGCCTCCAAGCCTCCCTTTCCACCCTCTTCGTCGACATCTACCGTGTATCAGGCCTCATCGCCGGCCTGATCTACCTCCCTTTCGGCGTCGCGTGCGCAATATCCGCCTTTGCCACAGGAAAGCTCCTCGACATTGACTACCGCAAGACAGCGGCAGAATGCGGCATTCCTGTTGAAAAGAGCCGGACGTCTGGCACCAACCTCAGGGACTTCCCCATTGAAAAAGCTCGGCTGAGGACGGTTGTATACAGCGTGGGGTTGAGTGCCGCCCTTGTCGTTGCGTACGGTTGGATTCTAGAGCGCGGGGTGCATACGAGTCTTGCCGCGCCACTGGTGCTGCAGTTTGCGATTGGGTTGACGATACAGCCGGTATTCACAGCACTGAATACGCTATTGGTGGATATCCATCCGGATTCGCCGTCGACAGCCCAGGCAGCGTGTAACTTTGTGAGGTGTGAGATGGCGGCGGCTTGTCTTGCCGGGCTAGATGCGCTGCTGAGGCGTGTTGGTCCGGGGTGGAGCTTCTCGTTATTCGGCAGTACCTTGTTCCTTGTGGTTGTCATGTTGGTGATGCTACGGTTGAGAGGGATGGCCTGGCGACAGGTACGATCGCGGACAAGTACCTGACGAGCGGCTGAAATATTTCGGTTGGCGTATGCTCCTTGTAACGAATACAGTCGTTTTTGATCTACCGTGACATGTTTCTGTCCGTGTCGTGTCCTGATAAACTCGCCCAACCAGAGTTTCTATCGGGTAGCCCACATGTAGACCTTCCCTAATTAAAAGACATTTCTTTTCGATCACTACTATATGTTAAGCATACCCTATACGTATTAATACCCTAAAAGCCGAGTTCTTACTTCAAATTGGCCCTTAATGCAGCATGCATGCCGGTTTGAGAACATTCATCTAATCGAACCAAGACCTCTTTGAAATCTCTTGCTCTATCATCCTTTCCAACTCGGTTTCACGGGACTCAAGCTGTTGAAGCTGGTGAAGCCTCTCCCTCTCAAGTTTGACTCGCTGAAGCTCTTGTTGAAGCTGCTCCAGTTTGCCGCTTTGTGCCGGGTCAGGGGAGGCTCTTGATGAGTCAATGTTTGTTGGAGGCGGGGACTCCAGACGTGGAGTTGTCCCCGACTGTTCAGAGACAGCTGCTGGTATGAGCCTAGCCTCTGGCTCATACTCCCACGGTGTAGTCATAGATCGACTCGGCGGGATCCGACTTGCTGTTGGCGCAGCCGTCGTCACTGCATGAAGCTCGTGGGCTGCTGGCGCGGTATGCGACGAACTGTCGAGTTCATGCGCAACCGGGGACACGAAAGTCACATCCTTTCCGTCCTTTTCAAACCGCTGCGTGTCATGCATTTCCGGCAGCCCTGGGTGGAAGAGTTGGCGCTGCTTCCTTCGCCGCCTCCAAAGTACGAGGGCACCGATGGCAAGCAGAAGCGCACCCACCACAATTCCTACGGCTAGCCCTATCTTAGCTCCCATTGGCAGACCGCCACCGATTGCAGCTACGTCTTGCTTTCCCATAGCGGTCCCATTGTTGGGGGTATTGGGAGTGGACGGTGGGATTACGGTCTGGGAACCCTGATGTCGAACCTCAATAATGGTGGCGCGAACAAGCGACGTGGTCAGCCGCGAGGAAACGCCCACGAGGAACATATCAAAAAGCGGTGGGCCAGCCAAAGTGATGGTAGGCGCTGCCGGTATTGCCAGTGGTAGGGCCGAGTTCTCCACATAGAACAGAGTAACGTCGTGGGATGGCCCTGTGCCATCGAAAAGAGTGCTATAGCAATGTGACTGATCGCCGCCGGCTCGTAAGAGATTCTGTACCCGCTGCGACAGTTATTGGTATTCGAAGTTAGCTACGAGAGAACATGCGGGAGTATAGTTTGACGTTTGACAGTCATGACGGACCTTGGGCAGCAGGAGAGTGTTGTCTCGGGGTCGTCCCGTCGCTTAACATCACCATCGAGACAACAACCAAGACCAAGACAACAAGCAGGCCGTGCGGTCGCGAATGGAGGTCTTGGCGGCATCACGGTGCTGCCGGTGATAACGTTGGAGATGGCGATCCATCCTTCAGGGCATACACTGGGCGAGAAATAGCGAACAGGCTGCTGAACATGATCAACCGAAGAGGGATAACAGGGGCTTTCGTTACCCGGTTTGCCGCCCCATTGGGCGACAGGGTATGGCGAAACCGTGGATGATATGCCTGTGCTCATGTGTCACCTGAACTCGTTGAAGCACCACGCCCGCGAGACAAAGGACGGCAGCGGCCCAAGGAGCGGACCCTCACTCGGGCTCGTGCCCGACCGCGAAGTCGTAGTCCTGCCGGGGCTGTATGCGATGGTGTCGCCGTCGCCGTTGTCGTCGCTGTCATTTAAGGTAATTGACTGGCAGTTGTTGTGAGGGGTTTCTGCAATCTCGCGACCGCCACCAGGCTCGCGTCTTGCCCTTTCATTCGGCCATGCGTCGCCATCACATGATCGGACAGCCTCCCTTTTTCAGTCACTCATCTCACTCGCTTAACTCCGTCTCGAATCTTTCCTTGGCGGAGCCATCCTCAGTAGCTGGTTCCGTACGGCGAGCAGAATGTCCAAGCGTAATCCGACAATGAATTAGAGGATGAAAATCATTCAAAATGCCTTGAATCGTGACTCTTTGAACTCGAATAAAACATGATCTTGATACGGTATTCAGGGGAAAGGACAAAAGAATGTAGGTACCTAGGTATAGTCCGATGCTGAGATGACCGCGCTCGCATGGCTTGGTCGGGACATGTTGGTTTTAGGGAACGGCCTTCAGAATGGGTCTGCAAGAGTGGGTACGTAGTAAATGTTCATGTTGCCTCTTTTTCCTAGAATATGGAGCCACTCTCTGTGACGTTGATGACGTTAAGTTGGTGATTTGATTGCCAAGGTAGGCACAAAGATGTTTGGGTGGCAACCGACCAAACACTGACCCCCTGCATTGACTAACGGGATGTTAAATCCTCATTCTTATTCCGGAGTGGATCCAGTGGAGTGCCGCGTACCAACACGAGAGATTAGGGGGATCCGTAGAGCCGGCTAACGCGAAATTGCGATCCTGCGGATGCCAAATTCTGCCCTGCTTCGAACTTTCCCGTCCAACGTGGTTTGCGTTCCCATCTTGACTTTATAACCCCGCGTCACAAAGATGGCAGTCTCTCGTTTTGTTAAAGTCACTCATTTTGGCAGTGTTGCGCTCAATGCGGGCCTGGTAAGCAGCGCCTTCACGCTCGACCAGATCTACCCCGACTAGTCCTCGCTATGCCAACGCTCATTTGGGCCGGAGGTCAGGTGCTGGGACCCCCCACAATAACTACTCAGAATGCCACGACGGTTATTAGTTCCGACGTGATATGGTTTATCTGGCGTCGTATCAACGCTTATTTGGGCCGGAGGGGGTGGCCGATCTGGCACCCCTTATGGTGCTGGCATCAGGGACGGTCTCGTGGTAAGTGCTTGCTTTTAGCCATGCCAGGGTCAGAACTGTTGGGGATAAAGGAATGTATGTCCCTTGGTTTTACTGTAGGAACATTACAAGGCGCGGAACACTGCAGAATATTGAAAGACGGGGGACGACAATGAGTAATGTATTCTATATGGGGAAATTAGACTTTTAACCTGGTATTATCATTATATGTCTTCCGCCGTACGAATTGAAAGGTCCGCCCCTGGAAACTCCCCCCTTGAATCCATTTCCACCCACCAAATTACCTCTTACGTTCCCTTCACCGTCACAAAGAACGACCGCTCACCACCCGCCCCATCAACACTCACTCTCGCCGTCAATATCACCACCACATCCCTCCCCACCGGGCGCGTCACCTGCCCATTGATCCTAATCACATTCGTATCGCTACTCTCCCACCTAATCGTCAACCCCCCCGACGACGCCGGTAGATTAATATTCCCGCGAACATTATCAATATTCGGAATACTAATCCCCGTCAGCGCCGCCGTGACGCGATCCTCCGGCGCCACTCCCCCTCCCCCTCCACCGCCACCTCCTCCGCCCTGTCCCCCGCCAGGCTGAGAACCACCGGGACGGTGCAGCCCAGCAATCTCTGGCGCCGACAACGCATTATCATACAGCCTGAAATTCCTTACCGACCCAGCCAGGTACGTATCGTCCCTGTACACCGACCGACCAATGTAGTTATTCTGCGTGTTCCCCTGGGTAATCAGCCCTGGCGCCGTGATTCCCGCCGGGGCATTGGTCTGTCCGCCGACATACACGCCGTCGTCGTACAGGCCGAGAAGCTGTGCTGCGGTTTGCACCGTGAAGGTCACGGTCTTCCACTGGTTGCGCGGGAGAGGTGCTGAGGTGGAAGCTTCGGCTTCGGATTCCCAGTTGCTAGGCGAGATGGCGGCGCGCAGCTCGGGATCGCCTGTGGCGAAGAGATAGCCGTTGCCGGCGCCGGAGGAGGCGGTGTTGCCGATGCCGAAGATGAAGTACAGGCCGGTTTGCTCATCGCGGATGTTGACGTCGATGCTGACGGTGAGGGAGCCGAGGTTGCGGAGTAGGTTGTTTGGGAGCTGGATGTAGTCGTTGGTGCCGTCGAGGCGCGCGCCGGCGGAGCCTTGGAGCTGGGGTCCGTTGACGTAGGTGCCGTGGAGGTTGCTTCCGCTGTAGTCGGTCGCGCGCGTGCCGGAGGTCTCGTTGAGGGGGAGGTATAGCAGGAGCTTGGCCTGCGCGGGCGCTGCGAGGCACGCCGCAGCGACGGCGAGGAGGGTTGAGCGTGGGGCGCGCATCGCAAAGTAACCTGGGAGGAAACCTGGAAGTTAAGACGGTGTTGTAGTGGTGGTATCCCAGGAGGTGCTATCAGGGGTGATATTCTCAGTTTATGGGATTTGGTCTCGTCCCCGGACTCACCGGAGTGCGATGCAAGGCCCGAAAGTGGCTGTTTGCTCAACACCGGCTAATACAATGGGCGTGATGTTTGCTCGTGCTGGCGGCCCAATCCAGTGCGTAATGGGGCTCGCCAAGGCAGCCCCCCACGGCATTTTGTACAGGATGGGTAGGTATAATACTTGCTTCGGGAAGATATCTGTGTTTTGGCTGCTGTGATCCGTGGCTCAATGTTTGTGGTTGGTTCACTTTCACAGGCTAGATCGTCAGGGTGATATACCAGCCTTGTTCTAGAAGGCTTGGCAACGCTGAGTTCCCGTTTTGGGCAGTTATAACTGAATTATGTCAGGCTATACTCCCCGGACGTCCGATGGATGAGAATGAAGAGCCAAACCGTCGATCCGCTTTGAGAACAATCGCATCATCTCGGTCGCTGATATCACAAGCGGCTGATTGGATTCTACAGTTCGGGCATTGTTCTTCGTCCGCACAATGAGGTGCCGGTACCCAGCCTTCCTTTCTCACCAATTAGAACTAGACATTATTTCCGTCCGACATTTCTTTGGTGCTTCGCACCTTGAACAACATCCGGCGCTGGCGCCTTCCACATCGTACCAGGTACTGACGTTCCTTCATCCTCCCCGGTCGTCGCCCTCTTACCTGATGATGAAAAGGACATTCCGCAAGCCTGGATTCGTCTCAGGGTACTTGGCTGTTGTCTTCAACCTCGACCCCCATCCTTACTTGTCTCTTTCCCCCTAGCCCTCCCAGCGGACCATACACGTACCGTCGGTTTAGCGCCTCCACCGTTGCATCGCGGCTTGCCTAGTTCTGCAAGGCTAGCTGACACCCGTGTAAGTCAACGTGCAGTCGTGGTGAGCGAGCAACGTAGTAGATGGAGCCGGCGAGCGTACGTGGGTCGGCGGGCAGGTGTGGCCAACGCGAAAAGACCAGTGACGCCACCAGCGCAATCACCATGGCGCCCAAGATGGCAAGGGAGGCTGCCATGCGGCCAATATGGCCGGAGTACGTCTGTGTTAGCGCGTACGGCACGTTAGCCAATAGCGCCGGCAACAGCAACTCCGCGATTCCGGCCATGGGTGATGCTACCAGAAGTAGTGCGTCGCGCTGTTAGACTGCTGTCACCGCACCCGACAGCGAGTTGGTAGGAGGCGAGCGCAGGGACGACTGCGCGGCGAGACGCGGCCGCCGTGCCATGCGTGCGTAGGACCCCACGGCGGCAACGCCCTGGAAAAAGGAGCGCCAAAAGATGGAAATAACGGTGCCGAGGGAGGCGAACAGAAACTTGACAGCAAAAGCCTGGCTATCCATGAAGTGCTGAAAGTCGTCATCCAGCGGCTGGCTGTAGTATGCCAGTAGGGCGATTATGCCTAGTAAGGTAGCAGTGAAAATGATGCGCGACGTGTAGGTCAATGCCAGAAACGGCATATTTCGGTGGTGGCCAGCCTTTGGACTCCAGGTGGTAGTAGGTCTGGTGGTGCTGGAGTACATTTCGAGGATAGGTGTGTCCATGTCTTTGACGGGAACAATGCCATACTCGTACCGCTCACCCTTTTTCATCCCACGCACCATCAGTAGCGTCAAAGACACTCAGCCGGAAACGCTCTTTCTTCAGTCGTTTATCAAGTTCCGCACCCGACAACTGTTCGTCATCAAATAGCGCTAGCAACAATGGACTCAGTGACAGCGATGCTTTAGCTGCCAAGGAACCCGGGTCGGCATGCACGCCCGTCTCCCACCGCCAGCAGCAGCGCCAGCACCATCACAACCCCTAACAATACCACCATTAGAGCGAGGAGGGCGCTCGTGGGAACCGGCGAGACTCCAGGGGCGATGCCGCAGCCGGCGATGTCGAGGTGACTGCAGGTGCCATGGGCCTTGAATGAGATGGTTTCAGCAGCCAGGGGGGCGAGGAGTGATGACAACACCACAGAAAGGTCGGTGATCAATGGCAACGGCTCACGACGCCCCAACGCTTGGGCCAAGGACGTCGGCACGCCCCAGTAACCCCGAAAGCAGAGGGTGAGAGTGTCCGAACAGGGGCTACCTCCTTGGCGGGTGGCGAGAGTGTGGAATGGCTGCATGAGTTTGACATTGGTGCTGATTATGCTAAAGGGCACCACGAGGCAGGCGACGATGAGAGTCGGAAGGTATGTGACAGTAAAGAACTGGCCCGGGGTGAAGCCAGGGAGAAGGCGCACCTGAGTGACGCCAGAGTTCGTGTCCTCTGACCCGGGCGGTGGGATGGTCCGCGTAGACGTGGGTGTGACTGTCACGGCCGTCTTGATAGTGGTAGGGGTGCCATTGACCACAGTAGCTATATCTGTGGTGATGACGCGGCCCGGGACAGAGACAGCTAGCAGCACGACAGGCAAGCCGCCCACGACCGCTGTGATGATGCTTATTTCGGCCATCAGTCCATCGTCGGGGCGGAGGGTCTGGATAGTGTCTCCGCCCAACACGCCTGTTACGGTCTTCACAGCTTGTACCGGCGGCCGCAAGACGACGATGGTGCTACCGACGGAATTGGTTGTGATTCTCGGCGGAGGCTTCAATGTTTCCGTCATCACAATAGCCGTCGTTGTGCCTCCCGTGATGGTAGTGACCGGTCTCAGAGTCGACCCGATGATGGTCGCTGTCGTGACCACCTTTGTAAAATCGGTTGGGTCGAACTTGGCAAATTTGTAGGTCACGGTTATATAGTCGCCTTTAGCAGCCGGGACGGAGTATGGTACGGCACCCGTTGCGTTCAGGGAGGGGTGTCTGTTAGTGCTGTTTGTAGGCGTGTCGGTGACTGTCGCAGGCAAAAATGATACTGGAGTCCAGGGGATCCGGGCAGTGGCACCTGCCTATAGTATCCTCGCGGTGCTGGCCTGGTGTGTTTTGGCTCCAGTGGTGTCGTTCCTGGTTTGCGGCTTACCCAATAGCAGGCTGATCTTTGCTTCGCTGCTCCAGCGAAGAAGGTTGAGCGAAGGACCTCAACCTCAACCGTTCTCCAGTTGCGCTTCAGGGCCACCAGTACCACCCCAACGTTGCACATGAACCACATGCTCAGCCACCGCCCAAGAATGCAGGACTTAGCAGCAGACAGCACGGTTGGAAGCAACTTTCCTTGGGGGAATCAGGTATCGGGCATGGCGGCCGCGGCTCATTTTATTTCTCGAACAGTCTAGACCCGGTGCGTGGCGGAGTGGCTTTTGTTTCGGCGTCCACAAAAAGCTCACGCACATCTTCATGAGCTATCATTGCGAAGCGGCTGAATACCATGCCGCCCCCTAGCGAGCTAAGCTAAAAGAATCACATTGTCGCCAAAAATCAAAGAAGGGGGAAAATGGACGACCCCCTTCCATCTTTATGGCATTGAGGCAGGAACCAACCGGCGTAATTCCTCAAGCAATAGCCCAGAGAAAACGCGGTTCCTTCCTACCTTACCACTCCAGGAAAGAAGGACCCAGGTGCTCCCGTGAAAGGCGTGCCAGCCCCACAGTCCGCGGTGCTTGTGCTTTGTCCCTTTTCACACGCCAAGGAAGTCAACGACTCGCTGTGCCAGTTCTGGTTTGAGGTCCGGTATCGCTGAGGTCAACAGGGAGCGCAACGTCGCACGTCGCCTCCATGCATGGAAACCAGACAACCCACGATATTTGATGGGGCAGCCGTCCAAGGACGTCACTTACCTACCTACACGCAAGCGCTACTTTAATGTGGATTTCTCTCAATGTCTACCTAGGTGTTGGGTTGATGAGCTGACAGACTTGGAATATGGAATGTAACGTTTCGCGGCAAAAATATGAGGACGAGGTACAGCGAACCAATGCAAAGCGAGAGCGACGACGCGGCTAATCAACTTGGCGAGCGGATAATACCCGTAAGGCAAGTAACCTACTCTACTTATACACATAGGATGTCACAGTATCAGCGGCTCTGCATGCTACCTACGCCTTTTGAGGCGTTTGCGGAACTATTGGGACCGGGACGTCCGCGAAACTCGAGTCTTGGCCGAGGCCTTAATCGGAAGGATCGCCTAACCCCGAATTGAACGACCACAGCTCATCTTCAGACTGATTCGTCTTTGGCATCGTTTTCAAGCACAAGGACTGGTCCAAAATGAAGTTGGCTACTGCCAATCTGTGGCTTGTCTCCTCGGCCGCCAACGCGCAGCACAATCCCGTCGTTACCTGGTTTTCCACGGCGTACATCACCGAGGCCTTCAGGTCTTCGATCACGGTCCTTTACGGTAACACATCAATCAGGCCTGTCCCAACGTCGACAGCCGCCATTGTGTATGTCACGTCCTATATCAACGAACCAGTCGTCAGCAGAAACATCGAGGAGACAAGCTGGTCGGTAGTGACTGCGACGCAGCCCCTTGCTTCAGAGTGGGATATTATTTACGTTGCCGGAAAAACACCTCCCCCTACCGTGACAGTCGACCGCACCATCACAGACACCGTCTGGATAACCCCCACCATGGCAACCATTACCTTCTCACCCACCACTTGCACCAACGGTGTTTCGGCCCCCAAGAGCACCGTAACCGAGTACACAGGCGAGTACAGCCCCTTCCCGGGCCAGATCACCACGAAAAAGACCTCGTGGCCGATGGCTGTCACAACATATTACTTTGCGACGCCATCATACCGAGTATTCACCTTCACCGGCAGCACTATCACTCTCTCGTCAACTGCCACCAACACGATATGGCTCTCAACAACAACCGTCGGCACTAGGACGATAGACCCCAATACCGTGGGTAGATACTACACCCAAACACGGTACCGCCACACTGTGACGCACACAAGCCGTGACGTGCAGCTTGCATACACCACGAAGCCCGTAGAAGCGGTCTGCAACGCTGACAAGCCGACCACCGTGACATATGCCGCAAAATGCGCCCCGTCAAACCTGATCGGCGAGCGGGACGGCCGGGGCATTGAGCTCTACGTCCCCAGCGATAACTGGACATTTCCCATCGGTTTCCCCGACACACTCATCGGAATCCCTGGCCTGGATGCTAGCGAATGCTGCCAGCTTTGCGTCGAAAATACGGGATGCTCAATGAGCTCGTGGGCCGACAGCTGGAGCGGCGGGTGCAGTTTGTATTATTTCAACGCCCCGGACCTGAACGACACTTGCGGCACGATGCCCATGCAGTACTTTGGGGACACGTGGTCCCTCCCTGACCAGGCGAGAATTATCCAGGCCGGGTGTGGGAGCCTCACTTATCTGGGTGTTAGAAATCAATTTTGTCAAACGTGTCAGGTCGAAACCGGCTAGGTATCTAGTCTCTCAATACAGTCTCTTGTCATAGGAGTTGGGAGATGTTATGAAGACCCATCATCGATGTTATCTTGCAAAGTCGGAGACACCATTCAAGCGGCAGACTGCTAAGGTACTGTATACAGGGATCGCGAAGGTCAATGGGAACCCTTACGGCCCACCCTGCCGACCCCCATAATCTACCCACCTGGTTCCCTTGTCGCCGCAGAACTGTGCGCCTTGGACACAATAGAAATATACGATGGCGCTGGCGCTCCAGGAGATAGTGTAGGACGTTGATTCGCTTACGGTGGGCCAGCAGTCTAATTCCCCGCATTCCAGTGGTTCCTAGGTTTGTCTGTTAGCTGGCTATCTAGGTGGGTATGCATTACAGGGAAGGAAGGGTTCATACTGTTACCTGGATGTGTAAGGGGTTTTGATGCGGGTCGCCATCGCCGATTGGGTAGGTGACCTGACTCCATACACCATATGCACTCTGGCGTTTCTCCATAGGAATTGACTCGGATTGTGTGCTGGCGTTGTGCTTTGCCAATGCTGCAGAAGGTGTGGCTGCCATATTGGACGGATCCCCTTTCAGGACTTCCATGACACGCCCCAGTTGATGGGGGCCTTGCGGGAAACACTTGGTTACATCCTGCAGCGTTGAACTGTTTGACGGAACAAGTCGGAGTGCCTGGGACACATGGATGGCACAGGTAACTAGTGAAAATTCACTTGGACTGTGCATGCGGCCGCAGGTGATACCCTCAGAAATGTTGATATCCTCGTGGACGATGTAGCTGGAAGGTCCGATGGTGATGTTACCAGCCCCATTCTCATCAACCTCGATATTGATGGGGTTGTGTGGGAAGAATTTGAGAGAATTGGAGCATGTGGGCGAAGAGGGTTATCCATTCCTTGTTCCGGGCAGCGACCGAGGAGTGGGAGGTGATTTTGTTGTACTGAAACTCAATGTTTAGTTCCTGGGTGTCCTCCGAGCTAGCTATGGCGAGCAATGGGATAGCGACCGCCAATGAACAGCAGGCGATGTTTAGAAGAAGGGCTTTGAAAGACCTGACATTTGCTAGTGAATCCGATACGGGCGCAGAGTAATTGAGAAGGGGGTTTCCTGAACAAGCTGAACTGGCCTGTCGCTGCAGAAAGGTGCGTGCTCAAAAGCAATATTTAACCCCATCCCATCCTTCTCCTTTTTGATAGTAGGTAGCGAATTGAACAGCGTAACACGGGGTTTGTTGACTCCCCATTTGCGGTGGATTCTACGTGCTGTGTTGCCTTCACACGGTTTGCTGAATTGGCCTCGTTTGTACTGCCCAGGGCTAATCAGCGCCCTGATTTCCAGTCGGTCCTTCCTCAGTCACGCTCGGCCTATCTCTAGAAGGGATGTTGCAGGCCGGAGTGATTCACACTGTGCCCAACCGTTGAAGTTCCATGTTGGCTTTGTTTCTACGTCCGTGCCGACCTGGATGCCCCTGGTCTAAATGACACCGCAGAAAACCAATATACGCATCTTCCCACGCTAAATTGCCCCCAATTCCTCTTCCCCTTCAGACATCTCTGGCAGTCCACTTCAACAACACAAACCTGCCCCGGATCACCAATTATCGACCTTCTCCTCTTGCTCAAAGCAAGTCAGCCGAATCAACCATGTCCCAGACAAATTTAAACTGCCCGTCGCAAGACGTTATCCCCCCTTTCAACGAACTTTCGATCCCTGCAAACATCACCACCGTTTTCACACCCGGCAGCGACGCGCTGGACCCACGCATGACAGAATGCTGCGCTCCTAACCCCGCCAACGTCGCCATGGGCTGCTACGAGTGGTGCGAGGTCCTGCATCGCTATGGCTCTTCGTACCGGAAAATTTCAGATCATTTCATGGGCTGCACTGGCGGTATTCCCAGCAACGCCAGCCACCCGATTGATATCTTTCCGGTGCATATGGCCGGCGCGTCGGCCAGGCGGGGTGTGCCGGCGAGGGAGCTTGGGGCGTGGATGCATCTTGTGTCGGGGCTTTGGGGCTTTGGGGCGCTTCTTTGATGAACAGTATTATTCTTCATTGAGATACTTGTTCACCCAACCTTGATACCACCATATCCACCTAGGTAGGTAGATGCTCCCTACTACAATATTGCAACCTGAACACCCCTCCCCCTCCACCAAGCAGTACCCAAATAAGCACCAGACCTAACAATCACGGAAAAGAGATTTTGAGCTGCAGCAATAATTGAAGCTATCGACGCGCCCGTTGTCCTTGATGCTGTTCCAGGTGCAGTCGTCGCCATATTCGAAGCTGCCCCCGGCTGTTCTGCAGCAGTCGCGGGTTGCGTCAATGTTGGTCCCGCCGGTTCTGCCGATGCATTTGCAGGCCATGATACTGGCTGGGGTGAGCGCGAGCATGATAGTGACAGTGATGAAATTGATAAGCTGCATGGTCGCGGTTGGTGCCAGTGGTGTCGTTGGGGGCTGGAATTGGGGAGAGACCTTCAGGTTGTAAATTGTCGGATTATTAGGTGATGATGTTGTTGTCGCCGGCGATTTTGAGGATGAATAACGAGTAGGTAGGTCGGCTGGGGGCGTTCGGCTGCTCCCTGGACTGGACTGGACTGGATTTATATGCCTTTTGACAGTTCATCCATTTCACCAAATAAAAGAAAGTTTAGAAGGGGGGGGGGGTTCCTTCGAGGCAACGCTCGGGCACTCACTTTACGCTGTCTGCCACGAAATGAGATTTTTTTGGATGTTAGCAGCCGGGATGCATTAGGATTGTACAGGTAATATCCGAGTTTTGGGTGCGGATTTAACCCAGAGTGCCTTGCCCCCAAGGCAAACTTGGGATCCGGGGCGGAGCCAAGCGGGTCTAGTACCCCGAATACCTACCTAGATAGGTGTTTACGCCGAAAATCCGCCCTGCCCCTGAATCCTACTACCAGATCGTTCGCATTCTGCTTTGCACCTCTCTGCCCCTGGGAAGAGGCCTACGCATGGTGTCTCGGGGCGTATCCCTTGGGCGGCTTCTTGGATGGCGATGGGCAAGAGGATCCCCGTTTCATTTTCCCCCTTCTTTTATTTTTGACGACAATGTGATCATTTTGGCATAGCTCGGACCTTGATCGAGAACTGGCACAACGAGCTGTTGTTGACTCGCTTGGCGTGTGAAAAGGGACGAAGCACGAGCATTGCGAACTGTGGGGCTGGCACGGCCTTTCACGGGGAGCACCAAGGTTCCTTCTCTCCTGGAGCGAGCAGCCCTGGCTGCCTGGCCGCTCCTGGTTCCTATTCATGTCGAGGCCCGCACGAACTTCCGGGCAGCAAGCTTCGGTCTGCTTGCAGGTCGCGCGTCCATTTCCACGGGTATTTGGTTTCACAACCGACTTGTGGCGCCACGTCGGTTAGATTCAGCGGAGCTTCTCGCCCGATTGCAAACATGCTGCATCTAGCTCTACGCAGCTACCCGCTTCCAATCGAGCTCCTGTCTTCCTGTCTCAGTGTGACTCGCTGGTCTCCAGGACCCAGGAAGCTCTTCAGCATCCTCAACGCACCTCCCCTCTCCGAACCCCCTGTCATCCAGGATCAGACCAGCCTCGAACCCCAGCACGCCATGGGCCACAATGGGGAATTGAACGAAGACGCGAGCAACAATCAATGTATGGGGCAACGCTTTGTACTACCACAGGGTGCCAATGACGTGTTTCAGGTCGTTACCACTTGCATCTACTCCGTGTTCGCTGAATCTTTGGATACCATGTCAGCTTGCATTTAGCACTGGGTTCCATACAGCCCCCGCTGCAGCTCGCCTGGGGCCAGGAAGCCCTCGAGGGCCAATATGCACCCCGTTGCGATGAAGATATTTCCCTAGGGCTTATCTACTTCGCTTCAGGATTGTGCGTCACTCTGTTCTCGTACTTTTCATTCAAACTCTATGTCCTGACACCGTTACGGCGGCAGCAAACCATGGAGACTGCTGGTCAGGGTCGGATAACGGCCGGCTACCGACAGCCCGGCATCGAGGACGATACTTTAAGCATCGCGGACCTTTCGGCCGAAGAGGCAAAGGACGAGCTATCGGTCAGGGGCTATAACGAGATGCCCCCAACCAGGTCGACCACTTCACCCCGGACCCAAAGAAGAGTAAAAAAACGCCAAAGCCCCTTTAAATATTCCTCTTGCCTCGGAAGAGAGCTTTCCCGTGACAGATCCCGGGATGAGGGAGATTCTCGCTCGGGGATAGAAATTAGCTCTGACCAGGAGTTTGCGCTCCACGTTCAACGCCCAATCTCTCCGGGAACATGGAGTATTTATGACGTTGATTCTGATCGAGACGACTTAGGGGCACGGTGTACCTGTCAGCTCCTGAATGGGCTCGGCCGAGGGCTACCCTGGAAGATGGCACGACTACAGAGCTGATTGTTGCTCACTCAGTCGAGCACAGGCTTTCCAAGTCCGGTTCGGAAACGATTGCTCTGGTCTGTTCCTCCAGGCCGCCGGCATCATGTCCAACCATTCAGGGGAAGGTAGATGATCAGTTCAGATGGCTGTGAGTACAAAAATCGGTCCGATATCTTCACCAACAGACATACTAACTGCAATAGACATGTCCAGCAAACTGTATCTACAAATGATCTCGAGCATGCATTCCAGACATCGGAGGCAAGTACTGCTCCCTGGAGCACCCTTGGGAGCTTTTGAATTGACTGGAGAAATGCGAAGAGAGACTCGTTATAAACTGTCCTTTCATCTTGCCGCGGGTACGAACGGCCGCTTTGCTATTCTTCCGGACACGCTGTAGGAAAGACATCAAGGGTATAAGAGACAGAGAGTTGGTTGAACAGTGGCTTCAGTCTACGACGTCTCAGGACAAGTACCTGTCTTTGCAGACTGATCACTTTTTCCTCTTGAAGCCGCTGGGAGAAAGCCCTTCATATAGTCTTCCTTTGCTAAGAATCGCCCGTTATTATGAGGTTGGGGATTAGTATGAACTGAACCAAGCGGTGCGTAAAATGAGAGTGGGACGCGGTCGTGGCGTTCTTCAGGTTGCTACTCTGTGGTGCTTGTCTTTGGGTCCAGGTATTTGCAAGAAATCGCATATGATTTATCAAGAGCTAACACCGGATATATTCAGGAATTCTCCTGTTATATTGTTATTGACCTAGACTGCAGTTATGTGGTAAGTTTGAAACTGGGCCTCGACTCCAGCACAGGGCCACAATGAACAGTGTCTGATAATTACTTTTTAGAACTTCCTTCAGCATGCGGTTGCCGTGGCCGCGTTGGTAACTGGTGTGCAGGATGCCACCAACTACGACATCCTATACGAAGTCCATGACTCAGATGACGAGGTCCATTCGAAGAGCCTTGATACACTGACGCCATCCACGTGGCTTAGGCTCTTGGGTTCTCCCACTATCGAGAAAGAGATCTTTCACGTGAAGTCTAGGAGCATGCCTCGTTCGCGCTCCAGGAGACCATATCATGACCATAACACCCAGACACAACCCTATCGAAAGAGGAAGGGGGCTATATCGACGACTCGTCGGGACTTTGAACTCCCCATTGTCTCACAAGGAAATCGCCAGGACGACAGCGGGCCGGTCATCTGGAAGGGTGATCAGGGGCCCACTGACAAAGGAGTACCTGAGAGAGCCCCAGAATTTGGGCGTGGAACAGAACAACAGTTGGGTAACTTCGCGATGGAGCATGGCCAGTCAGGCCGTTTCTCATCTGCTTCCCATACGCATCCTCCCTCGGTCCCCACCGGCATCACAGCCCAATACAGCAGTCAAATACGGATTCTTCTCCACCATCTACCTCGGGCGCATCGATCACAGTTAGGCATCAATCTATTGCGTTGATGAGGCACGACAACGATAGCTCTCGGAGATATTCCGTAACGGACCACAGCAATGAAGGCTCCTCGGATACGGGGAATTTTAGGACTCAGACTATGCAAAGGAGGCGGGGATCCAGAACTTCTACCAGTACTACTTCTCAAGTTTCTCGTTCTGGTCGGACCAAGAATCGTGCTCAGTCAGACTGGGGCCCCGCAGATACCCCAGTAGTGGAGAAAGAGGCAGCATGGCCAAAAGGTTCTGGGGTTGTGAAGATTCCCTTCATGTGGCGTGTAAGAGGCGACAAAGATGCCGTCGGTCTGGAGCGCCGCAGCAAGTCCCCAGTTACGGAGGCTACCGCCAAGATCAACGAAACAATTACCGCTAACGACACACCTAGAGCTGGGGAACTCTATGCCAAGGCGTATAAATGCACCAAAAAGGATGTCCTGAAGTGCCACCCCTACTTGACCGGTAATGATCCCCAGAAGGGTCGATCAGACATTGAGAGCTTAGGGAACTCGCTCCCTATGCGCGTGGAGAGAAGTGCAGACCAATCCAAGGGGGACAAAGAAGCAGAGAGAGGCGAAACTTCCAGCAAGTGACCGCCAAACGGGCAGCCATCCATTGATATGCGGAACAGAGCCGAAGTACTGAGCAAACAACTCTTTGAAACATCCGAAGCAATCGTCTGCGAACTCCTCCCTAAGGACGGGCATTCTTCAGATCATGTTGTATGTACGCGATTCTGGGGCACCGTGGATGAAAATCTCCGTGTAAGGGCATGCTATTCCCCTGAAACTCTTTAGAGTATATTTTCTCCACTAGAATGCTGACCAAAAATAACAGTAACTGCGTTGGTCTGCAGAACACTTAAAAACGTTGTGGACTATCCAAGACTTCGACGCCATCTCAGTGTCTGGAAAACGAGGATCTGCCACAAAGAATTCCTATGCCGAGTGCACATCTTGCTCTTCTCTAAACAACCAATACTCTTCGGCATCTGAAGCGCTTGAGCATCTTCACACAGTCCACTTTGGGTGCTCTCTCAGTGAAAGGGCCGCTCACAAAACAAAAGACAGACCATACGACGACCCCTGTTACGCATTTGTTCAATCGCTAGCAGACACACAGGCGGCGGGGTCAGCTTATGTTGCAGAAATGACAAAACGTTTTATCGAGAATCTCCTAGATATCTCGGGAAAGCTAAACAAACTATACTAGCTCGTTGCTACCAACTCGCGGGATGATCAACACTGGCAGCGACGTGGTGCAGCAGCAGCATCAGCACACCGCCGCCGCTCTGAAAAAGGATCACCGCCCGCACCTAGACTCCCAAGAAGCCTGGTGTACGTTTTGACGAGCTTGTGACTTACTACGTCCTAGGCCCGGAGTGACATCATTATTTCCCGGGGCGGTTCCGAGGAAGCCTCGGACGCGAGCGCATTGACACCACGTCACTTAAGAGGGTGCTGACAGTCTCGGTCCTGGAAAATACCTCGGCTATGTCGCTGACGCGGAGAACTTCCCATACGAATGGCACCGCGGGCTCAGATGATTCAAAGTGGGATGTTATCGGAGTCTACAAGGAGTACAATAATCAACTTCATGCTGAAGCTGCCAGGCGATCTCGGAGGCGTCTGTTCCTCACTATTCACGCCTTAGAAGATGAGTTGAAAGCACTCAGATCCCTTTTGTACGCGGCTTTGTGGGATACCGACTCGTGAGGATACGTACCCACATGCATCTACCGAGGGAGCACAACCTTCGGGACGTTATACGGGTTGTGGTGAAATCTCTAACGTTTGCTTATAGGATTCTCAAGAACATTTCCGAATCGGAGTCCTGGGCGAGGCGATATCGCGAACCGAGGACCGCCGCGGTAGAGCGTGACTACATAACCAAGCGGCGCGAGAAGCTCCAAGCCAAACGTGAAGATGTGGAGCAGCTTCTAAAATCAGCGGAGGCTTTACGAGAACGTGTGAAGTAGCTGATTGAGATTACGGATGAAGACCACGGCGAGGCGATCCGAGTGTTTACTATCGTCACGGTGTTTTTTCTACCCATGTAAGTCTCAATGCGCCGGTTGTACTTGCAACTCGGCGGTTGTGAATTCAGTCCTTGCTTTGCTAACCGTAACTAGGACATTTATTTCGGGGTTCTTCGGCATGAATATAGCCGACATTCACGACACTGAAGCAGGCCAGTCTCTTTACTGGATGATCGCCATTCCCGTCACTGTTACCGTTCTGGCCTTGGCATTTGTCTATTGGTACAAGGGCGATGAGATCGGGGACTGGATCCATGAGAAGACCCATGACACAGACCGCCGTCAATGGAAGAGCACAATCAAGGTGTTGGGTCTGCAGAGGGGAACCATAGACCCATCGGGAGGTACCCGGACAAAATGGCCTGCAATGGGGCAGACACAAAGGAACTGTGGAAGTGTGGAACGTTTCACTGAGGGTACGGAGCTCATGGGAGCAGCGGAAGTGCAGTTGCAAAGTGACTTGATTAGGTAGAAAGGGTGGGAGCGAAGCTCCCAGACTAAATACAAAAGAGAGCTCCCTGTGTGTGAGGAGAGCACATGACGAAAGGCTCCTGCGTTCCAGCCTAGCCTGGAGCGGTAAGGCGCCTGGGCGCCTGAGCGCCAAGAACTGCCGCTGCAGTTCGACAGGAAGGCAGTCAAGAACTCGGTCCGATACCGGGCGAGGGAGGGCGACCCGGAAGTTATGAGGCAATCAACTTTTCATAGCGATATTGCAATCATAGTACACTTGTTATATACAAGACAATACGAGCATATATCGTCTGTCTGTGAACCCTTGCTATTCAAAAACCACCCAAAATCAAGTTCTGAAAGAATTTCTAGAAGATCACTCGCAAGAGTCGCATTCATGGAAGATTTGGGATGTTATTGCGAAATTGCCCCCAGCCCTGCAGTCAACAAGCTTCTTCGATCTATCCGCCGATAACGCCGTTTGTCAAAACAAGGTCTGAATAGCTTCGAGTATGGGGTGAGGGGCAATTTCGCAATGACATCCCAAACCTCCCAGGAAGGTGACTGCAAGCGATTGTAAAGAAATGTCTAAAGCACAGCATTGGGGGAAGTGCAGATCCGACTTGTTGTTATTGAGGACCGGGAAATCTGCTGACAAGGCACTGAAAAAGATGTTATCTTCAAAGGGAAGGAGCAGGATGAGGAGGAGGAGGATGCAATTGACGTCTTGAGTAGGAGGCTCTGCAAGTGCCACAAATCTGGAATGAGAGTCGTGAATTCCGTGGTCCAGATGCATGATTTTGGTGGGATGGATCATGAATATCACGGATCGTACTCCGGCTCGCGTCTCTTGGAGAGGCTCCTACTCAAAGTTGTTGAATCTCCCCCTCCTCCTCTCGGAAGCTGTCCGGTAGACAATGTGAGAGGTTTCACGAACCTGACTTGGGTTATTCGACGAATGGATATCGGCTGAAACGTTTATGATCGAAAAGTTGTCTTTGAAGAATTGAAGGAGATAAATTGTCTGTGAGAAAAAGACCAATTCGTTCGACAATGGCGAACACCCATCACTTAAATACCCCCCAGCGGCATCAGCAACATTCCTGACAAAGCCCTTGTCTCCGCAAATCTTTCGTCATATCCCTCCAAGCGGAGGACAGCTCCGATGATTCATCGAGTCTCACCCTGTCTCACACTAAACCCGCCTCTGACGACATGCCCATCTCACAGCGCTCATTGACGAAAATGCACCGTAAGCCCCAATCCGAAATGCATGTGAGCCCACAGATGCCTCGCTCTGACTCCCGCATGCTAGGAATATTACCCAGTCCCTCCCCATCCAGGACTATCAAACATCACTTCCGGATTAGCGGACGGAAAGAACCCCCAAGATGGCCGCCAACGAGACCGTTCCCGAAGTGGGCGACCAGGGTAAGCTTTCCCTCACTATGCTGTAATTCCCCATTTACCACTCGACTAACATCACCAAAGTCTCCTGGAACTGGGGCGGCGGAGCACCCGCCGGGAAGGTAGCCGAGGTCGCTCAAGAAGGGGAGCTGGTCATCGAGACGCAGCGCGGCAACACCGTCAAGAAGAAGGCCGACCCAGAGAACCCGGCCGTGCGCATCGAGCGTTCCGGAAACGACGTGGTCAAGCGCGCATCCGAGATAACCGTTGACTCCAAAGCAAACGGGAGCGACGGTAAGGGGGACAAGGCAAACGGAAGCAGCGGTACCAACAAGGGGAAAGCCATAGCCGTTGAAGGTGTGTCGGATGAGGGTGAGGAGGCCCAGGATCCTGAAGGGACAGAGGACCAGGGAGACGAAGAGGACGAAGAGTTCGACATGGATGCCTCCGGTGAAGGCGCCAGCGGGGAAGACGCAGAGGCTGACACGCATGAGGTCAACGCGTCTGGCAAAGAGGTGAAGAAGGGAGGTAAAAATGCCAGCAAGGACAAAGAGGCAGAGCTTGAGGATCAAGATGCGGAAGGAGAGTTGGTGAAAGACGAAGGTATAGCTTCTGAGGAGCACGCCGACGTCCCGATGCCCGAAACCGAGAAGCAAGCGAACGGGAAGAAGAGAAAGGCGGCGTCTCTAAGCGAAATCAAAAACAAGGAGGTTCTGAAGGAGGAGGGGCACACGGAAAAGAAGGTGAAGCATCATAGCATCAGTTAATCGGTCTTTGTCTGTCAGCCAAGAGACAGATAATCGCCAATGGGAGGGCTCATACCGAGGATACCTATCGTTATTTGGCGTCGAAAGCGCATCGGGTTTCATTGAACCAGTCTTTCGCTTGCTTATGTGATGTAATCAGCTTGAATTTGAGGTGGCTCTCATGCTTTCTATGTCGCTCCCATAAGTCCAGCGTTCTCCCTCCTTTCGTCGTCGGATTCGTCGCCTTCCTCCTCCTCTTCCTCTTCTGAGGCCTCTTCCTCGTCATCTTCCTCTTCTGATTCTTCTTCTTCCTCCTCTTCTTCCTCCTCGCTTTCTTCTTCAGCTTCATCTTCAGCTAACCAATCATCTAAAGTCTTGACACCGACGCTTTCTCCCACGATCTCAGGCGCTTTTGCTGACGAGGTTGCTCTTGCCGCCGTGTCCAAGGTTTCTGAGGCCGGCACAGCCCTTTTACCCGTCATCGGCGTTTCTGTCTCCCTGAGCATCGGATCCGGCTCTCTACCGGGCTGCACCCACTCCGGCAGGTCCTCGTACCCCCGTAGACCGTGTATCCCGCCCCCACCAGCAAGAACTAGCGCTGCCGAGCCCAGGGTGTACCCCTTTCTCGTTTCTGATGGACTTGGTGCATGAGGCGCGGGCTTTGGAGCAAGCAGCATGAGAGTCGCGAGCTGTGGTACATCTAGTAATGCCTTGTACAAGCGCGCCCGGTCGCGAAGATCGTATGAGGTATCGTACCTCACAAGGAGCAAAATGTACCTCCAGAGCTTGGCGACGGGATGATCGTCATCCTCCAAAAGCAGTGTCGGCGGCCCTGGCTCACCATCAGGACCGCCTTGGGAGGCCTCTATCTGGCGATTGAGGTAGTGAAGGTAAACCTTTGCGCCAAGAAGGACAATTTGCCGCTTGGCAACCTCTGACTCGGATGCAAAGTCCTTCAGGAGGATTCTGAGCACATCAGGGGCAATGTTATCTTCGCCGTTGAGTCCAGAGAATTCGCCTACCAGCCACACGATAGTTGCCCGAGCCTGAGGGTCAGTTGCTGAGTCTAAATTCTTGGCTAGGCGGACCACTGTTGCGACATGCGAAGCTGGGTCTTGCTGAATAAGATGGCGGATGACAGTCAAACTCTCAGCCGCCAGAGTCCCGTCAATGCTGGTGATCTGACCGAGCAACAACCGTAGACATCGTGGGGCCGTAGCTGTGTCTGTTTGTGCGCACCGACCAATGGCTCGCACCGCCTCTCGGACCAGCTCCTTGTCAGAACCCCTACTAAAGTGTTCCAGCTCTGTGAGTATGAGGCTCTTCACATGAGGCGGCGCGTGTGGAAATATCAGGGTGAGAATCTCTAGTTTGAGCTCCCACACAGGCGGCGTGTCGGTTGCGCGGACGAGAAAGTGGGTGGCGTATCTGACAAAGTCCGCGGGCCGGTCGAGGCAGATCGAAACGACGTTAAAGAGTGCGACTTGCTGGATGTCCTGGGCGCCTCGGAGCAGGGCTATCAGTGGCCCGATGGCCATCTGGACGTATGTTGGGGTACCAACCGCAGAGTAGCACCTCGTCACTGCTACTACTACGGCTGCGTTGCGAGACTGAAGAAGAGGCTTTATGCTGTTGAGGAGCAGTTCTAGATCCGGGTCCAAGACAGAGACAGCTATCTGTTCCCCATCCGATTCCACATCGACACGATCGCCGTAGAAGTCTTGGAGGTCCGCCGACTTTTCCTTCCGCTTAACCATCTTAGTCCTCCTTGGGAAGCATTTTCGTGCGTAGACAGTCATCAGTCGCAAGGTTGAAAGCTGACTCCACTCGTCCATGTCAACAACCATTTTGATCAGATTGCGATAGTGTTTGTGTATCATGTCTATCCTCTCCGGGCACACCTCCAGGAACGCCGTTACAGCAGCGCCAGCCACATAATACTGCTTATCAGCAAGTAGTGTGGTCAGGTACTCGAGCAGCTGAGGTAGTTGGGAGGGATCGAGCCGGTAGCACTTGGGGATAGCGAGAGCAGCGGCACGCCGGACGTATGAGCTCATGTCACCAGCGCCTTTCCTGGTCGCCAGCGAGACAATTTGACTGATAACGGGAACTCGTATGCCTGACATGGTCCGCAAGGCGAGAGCGCGAACCTGCGGGTTGGGATCCGAGAGCGACTTCTGGATGGTATTGATGGAGAGGAGCGCGAGGTCCGGTTCTTGTTCGGCATGGTGAATGAGATAGATGTACACAAGCTTTTTGATCTCGATATTCGGGGATGCGACGTTCTTTACGACGGACGAAAATAGGGGGAGCGTCTTCTGCGAGCGGTACATCATCTGCGAATCGGGATGGTCAGTAACTGAGCCACGTCGTTGCTAAGCTCAGCTGGTAATGATACACACCATAATGACACGCCGCAACCCATCCAGAATGTCGCGCTCGGTGCGGCTGTCGAGGAGCTTCTTGACCTGGGTTCTATCGAGGGGCTTGGTCGCGCCCCGCGAGCTTCGAGCTGCCGATGCAGCATCGAGCGTGAGCTCTCGAGCTAGGATTCCACACCGTTAGCTTCCGCAGCGCGCCCAAAATCGAAGATGCTAACCGCTCTCAAGCAGGCTCGATATCCTTGCTATCGACTCCATGGCTGGAAGCTGTTCTCGGCCCAGCCCGAGCTTCAATGTCGTCTGGTAGCGTTTCACGACGAGGCGTTGCTTGGTCGAGTGACGTGATTACGAGGTTCCGCGCTCGCTTGTGGTGGGGCAGCGGCGGGTTGTTAGGTTATGCAGTTACACCCCAGGCAGCGCCCAAGCGGGGGAGGGGCGTGTCACCCTAGCCCTAGTCTCTGGCGCAAGGCACCGCAAGGCAGGCGCGGATCGGTCCGCGCTGACCCATGTTAAACCTTTAATCCCTCCATCCATGTGGTCTGAGACGCTTAATTGAGCTGAAGTACTGCATCCGCAGACTGCATGCAAGCAGACTTGCACCATGGAAACGCCCTAGTCGTTGGTGCTCCTTCGGTGTGACCCAGATGGTCCTGGCGATCGACAATGAGCCCGCCGCCGCATCCCGTCTTCCTGTCGGCCGCTCTCCCCACAGAGCTGCTCTGGCACATCGTGCACTGCTGCACCTTCCCCAGCACACTTATTGTCTGTTCCAGCCGCGTCGAGTTTCTCTCAGCTGCCGCTCGCCAAATAAGACATGGGGGGCATCCACCTCAACCAGAAGGTGGCGCCGAATACGAAGAGGCGTCCGAGGGTGGACAAGAAACAACCGGGCCAGAGGAGGGGCAGTCACCACGGATCTCCAGCACCGCAGACATCAGGGCGACACAACTGCTTGCGGCCCCCCTCTACCAAGTGGCAGTAGCACGGCACATCCGCGTGGTATTCATCCCCACCGTGTCACATCTGCGCGCCTATCTCTCGGTCTTCTCTGTGGCGGATTCCAAGGTTGCTCCCCCGCCGTCCCCGGCTTACGGCATCGGGACATCGCCTAAGGTGCCCCTGCTTCTGATATACGGGCTCCTGGATATGCACCGAAGCACAAGCGAGTGGAGCGTGCAGGGGATCAGCAACACCACCGCCGTGTTCGTGGAGACTGCAAGACGAGTCGGATTCCAAGCTGTTGCAGTCGAGCCACGAGCTCATGCTGACACCCAGATGGAGGAGGCCCTAGCGGAACGCATGCCAATTCTCAGCGGGACCGCAAGAAGAGCTGGACCTGACCTCGAAGGTAGCAGGTGGACGGGCAGGACTGTCGATGTACGCTGTGTTCTAAAACGCTGGTTCCGGTTCCAGCCCGGAGACTGGGAGTCGCAAAGATCAGATAACCAAGCTCCATGACATTGACGCAACGCACCCCTTCCTTCCCAAATCTATATGTACACACCGGGCGTTTTCCTTCAAATCACCCAAACGCCGACCCATGGTATCCATCGCTTCCAAAATCTGACCGGTCATTACAGCATTACGTACAGAGAAGAAAACATAGACCGGAACGGTCTAGATGGCTTGCTCCATCTCCGTGATGTACAGCTTAATGTGAGACTCCATCTTCAGATACTCATCGTATGCAGCATGCACCTCATTCTCAATGTTCTCCTTCAAGTCGAGCATCTGGCAGATGGTTAGCGATATGGGTCTGTAGAGTCAAGCATGAGATTATGCATACCTTCTTCTCCGTCTGCTCGATACGGACTCTCCTCCTCTCCATGTCTTTCCCCTTGTCGCCCCGCTCCTCCGTCAGCTTCTTGTGGACTGCCCGCAGTTCCTCCATCGACTCCTTGGCCCTCTGCGCTTTTTCTTGGCTCTGTGCTCGCAGCGCCTCCGTTCGCTCCGTCCACTTGGATAGCTGCCTTTGCAATAACGCCTCGGTTCGTTCCACCTCGCGGACATTGGCGCCGCGCTCCGTAAGTGCGTCCCGTTGCCGCGTATTCTTAGCGTTCTCCTCCTCTTCCTTGGCCAGCTCGGTCGAGATCTCATCCAACAGCTTGATACACGAAGCTACGTCTGTTGATACCACGGCAAACGAGTCGCTCGACGTCTGCAGTGCCCGTGCCCTGCGGTCCAGGGAGTCGATGTGCGCCTTGTCGCCGGTCAGAGTGTTGCTCAACTCCGTTAGGCTGGCCTGCAGAGCCGATGCACTTTGTAGCACGTAGGGCCGCAACTTAGCGCTCTCTTGTTTCAGGGCCAGCTTTGTTGCCGTTTTCTCCTCGAGTTCAGACGCCAGTTCGCCCTTTCGAGTTTTGGCCTCCTCCAGTCGCGTGGCGACTCTCTCCTGGTTACGCCGCAGCTCCAACAAGCGCTTTTTCAACTCTTCGTTCCGCTTCGTTTTCTCCGCCACCCGTACCTCCATCTCCCGTCGATTAGCGTGCATTTCATCCAGCTGGGCCTCCATGTTCTGGTTTTCGCCGTAGAGCTGCTCGATGCGCTGCTTGGTATTATCGGCCCGGTTGCAGTGCTCGCTGATAACACTCATCTGGCTCTCACGGAAGCGGACGAAGTTGATGATGTAGGAGAAGATCTTGACGAGCCTGTCGTGTGTGGGCTTGTGCAAGTCCATGAAGTTAAAGTCGTTCACGCCGCAGTCCTGCATCAGCCGGCGCAGCGATGCAAAGAAACCCATCAAGTTGCGCGTGTCGGCAGGCATAAGGGCGTCGCCAAGTTCGCTCCCACAAACATCCTCGGCGGCGGCGCGCATGGCGGGGTCGACAGTCGCGCGCGTTTTGTCCATCAACAGCTCGCCGAACCACTCGAAGATCATTTGCACTTGGACCGGGTTGGGCTTCTGCAAATCGGCCGTTGTAAAGGGTATGCCCAGCTCGTTGATGCAACCGACGATCTCACGGTCGGGCAGGCGCATGTTCGCGTATGCGGCTTCTTCCTCCTTTTTGCGCGCTCGTGACTGCGCCTGCGCCGGCGGCAGGATGGACATTCGCGGGTTGAAGGCCATCTTGGCCAAGTTCCAGGCGTGCGTTTGGGTGTTTGCGGTCGAAATCGGGAATTTTTCTCGTCGGGTTGGCGTCAATTTTGTGTTGGGCTAGGCGGGATGTAGATTTTCGTGTTGCGCTGATGTTGACGATGGCAATGATGGTGGGGTGGTTGCTGCGGAAACCTTCAAGGCAGATACAGAACAGGCCGGCCTCAATGCGCACGGACCAGGGCTCGGAATTGACAGGTGAAATTGTTAGTGCCGAAGTATCGCTTACTCTCCTCAAACTGGGAAATCCACATCCATACTTTCAACTCATTACAGACTTGCGAGTCGAACCTGGAGATTACCAGATTACCTATGTGGAGACGGGGCAATTCATTGTGCGTACCGTCAATCATAGACTTTTTCATTTCTCGACGTCTTCCAATAAGTCGTGAAACAACTCTGCCATCTGAGATGGTCCGTGCGCGACGGGTGCACCTCTCTTGAACAAAGGCGCTTAATTCCGCGAAATTTCCAAGCACCCGTCCGGACCACCACCATCACCCCACCTTCATTCGCCGTATTTGGGCCATTGAGTACTGGCATTGCCTGGTACTGCTGCCTAACATGGCTGCTTCCTATCTTCGAGCCCGACAGTCTCTTGGGACGGCTTTTCGCCCTCTCACAGCCCCAAGACGACTCGGCAGCGCCAATTCCATCCCGCGACGATTTGCCTCGACATCAACCGCCTCCGCGGGCAGCTTCAAGACAATCGCTATCAGCACCTCCCTCGCCCTCTCCGCCTTCGTCGCTTACTACTATGCTACCGATACACGCTCCTCGTTTCATCAGTGGGCTGTCCCACGGCTGCTTCGTCTCCTCTTTCCGGACGCCGAAGAAGCTCACCATGTGGGCACAGCGGCCCTCAAGCATCTCTATGCCCTCGGCCTTCACCCCCGCGAGCGCCCCTCTGCTGCCGGAGCCTCGACCGACCCCGCAATTAGCCCCCTCGCTGTGACGGTCTTCGGTACCCGTCTTGCCAACCCGCTCGGCATCTCGGCCGGTCTCGACAAGGACGCTGAGATCCCTGATGCGTTGTTTGCCCTCGGCCCGTCCATCGTCGAAGTCGGCGGCTGCACGCTTCTCCCGCAAGAGGGCAACCCAAAACCGCGCGTGTTCCGCATCCCGGGCGTCGATGGCCTGATCAACCGGTATGGGCTCAACTCGCGTGGCGCCGACGCCATGGCTGCTCGTCTGCGCGATCGGCTGAGGAGGATTGCGCGCACGCTGGGGATGACGGAGAAGGACATTACGGAGGGTACAGTAGCCGCCGAGGCAGTACCGCCCGGGAGCTTGCAGCCAGGGAAGCTTTTGCTGGTGCAGATGGCCAAGAATAAGGTAACGAACGAGCGGGACTTGGAAGCAGTCAAGCGGGACTATGTGGGCTGCGTAGAGCGGCTGGCGCCATATGCGGACGTGCTGGTGGTGAACGTGAGCAGTCCGAACACGCCCGGGCTCAGGGATCTGCAGGCGACAGAGCCTCTGACAAGACTCCTGAGCGCGGTTGTGGAGGAGGCCCGGAAGACCAACAGAAGCCGAAAGCCCAAGGTTATGGTGAAGGTGTCACCAGATGAAGATGACGATTCCCAGATGGAGGGTGTCGTGCAGGCCGTATGGATGAGCGGCGTCGACGGCGTTATCGTTGGCAACACCACAAAGCGGCGAACTAGGCTAGTCCCACAAGGCGTGAGGTTGAGCGGTAGGGAGCTGAACGCGTTGAAGGAGGATGGCGGGTTTTCCGGCCCCGCATTGTTCGACCAAACCCTTCACATGGTCGGAAGGTATCGCAAGATGCTAGACAACTACACCCTCCGGTCGTCCGCCGACGAGGACATGGCGGATGCACCGCAAAAGGTCATTTTCGCCACGGGCGGAATCACAAACGGTGACCAGGCATTAAAGGTCCTGAACGCAGGTGCAAGCGTCGCCATGGTCTACACGGGGCTTGTCTACGGCGGCTCAGGCACTATTACGCGGATGAAAAGCGAGATGATGACGGTGCTTTCTGATAAGAGCGCATAGACCTGGAACGAAGTAAATACGACATACGCCCATTCGATTACCTTGTTGACTAGAAAATTAGACCTCCGTCTCCGACAAGACATGAATTCGAGGCGCCTGGCCACACCGGCGCTAAATATCTTGCCCCGATTTTGGACATCTTCTCAAGCGCTTCGCTGTAGTTGCTGGGTACATTTAGCAATACAGAGGCCACAAAACTAGGCCTGGCCTTTGGCCGCGTCCCAAGATCTACACGATGCTCTTTCACGACACCTCGATATCCACGACATCTTCCACAGCTCCGGACAGCTGCAATTTACATTACCTTGTGCCCCCATTCCAATGTCGTCAATCTGATCTTCCATGCGACACTTGTCGCACCGCTTGCCACGTGGTTGTGTTTCGCTGGAGGGAAGATCCCATCGTCGAGGTTCGGATTATGCTCGGCAGAACCAAAACACTGGCCACCTCCAAAAAGGGGAACGACCAAAAAAAGGGGCACACCCACCACCCGGATGACAAGTCTCTCTCACGCCGGGAACTGAACCCGGGTCCCGAGCGAAGAAATTCGACGATGACAAGCTCATATACTGACCACTATACTACGGAAGATGTGTGAATGTTGGCATTCACTATAGGAAGTTGACTCACTGGGCAAGGAGTGGCTGTGCAAGCTGGATAATATGTGGATCGAACACGGGGCCGTCTGTAAGAATGCAGAGAACGACATTTCATTGCAAAACGGAAATCATACCACTAGACCAATCACCCAAAGAGCTTTTCTGATGGCGATGGGTTTGCTGCCGGGGCTTGTGTGTTGAGGACATGGAGACCGCATCCACCAGGTTGTGGGACTGGTGAGATTCGTCGTTCTTATTTTACACGGGCTCTGACTCGTGCGTAGGGTCAGGAAATCGGTCGCAGAAGGTTTGGGTGACTGGGCTACGGCACAGCGGACCACGGGTTCGCGAGGCGTATTTCAGGAGAATTGCCATGTTGATGCGCGAGTTGTGTGACTGCAGCGCAGTCGCTTGGATCAACCCGAATCGAACTAGCACCGGGGGCTCTAGAAACGTCAACGTTTCTGTGCAGGCAAGTCGGCATCTACCCTTACTTAGCTCTGCTGTTGGTTGCAACAATAAGGAAGTCATCAAGCAACTCAAGCCACTCGGCCAGAGTGGCTTGCTTGGTCCAAGAAATCGGCCGCGTGTAAGTCTTCCATAAATAAATCGCATAATGCAAGAGGGCACGGATAGAAGCGAAGCCCGAACACTAATCCTCCCGCGCGGGAACTTTGCTTTGGGTAAACCTTCTGCTGGGGGCTAAAGAGGGATGTTATTTGCCTTCATTGCCAGAGATCGGTCGAATTTCAATGCATGATACGACGACGGGAACTTCCTTGACCGCTTACTGAACAAAAGAAATCGTAGTTTTTTTGCAACAGTAAGTGACAAACTAGAATAGCGCTCCCGGCATAGGCTGACCCACTTTAGTTGGCACTTTGAGCGGAGGCGCCGATTAGCCCCGACGGAGTGCACCGAAGCCGCTCCAAGTCGCTGGGCTGGAAGGGCTGGGTATCGCGAGGTTGCTAGACCGCGCAGAGCGCCGAGTGCTTTGAGGCTACAGAAACGGTGGTTGCGGCATTGAGAGCGTTCCGGCTGCCAGGTTGTTGGAGGAACATAGAAGAAAATCGTATTTTCCCGTTTTCAGGCAGACCATGCATGGGAATCTCTGATCCTCATCCCCAAAATTTTGAACCTAGCGTTGCATCTTAATTGCTGTCTAATGCTGACAGCAGATGGTCCCTTCCCACAGGACCTTTAAAACCTAAGCGTATTTAGTGGAATCTGCACAAAGCAGCTGTTCCTGCATGTTTGCTGGAGAATCTCTGGGTAGGAGATCCGGAGTGGACCCCTGAAACCTCCTTGCCTTGAGACGACAACGAGAGGTCACACGGCCAGCAGCCGACGTTCGTGGACGCCTCTGGGGATGTCATGCATAAAGGGAATATTAGCCCTCCGATGATTTCCTCACTGTCCTTTCCCCGCGCGGTGACCGCCTCCAGGCGCCAAAGCGGTTGGCGCGAGAGGACCAAGTGAACGACGATGTTGCCCGCGATATCCGATTCCAGCGAAAAATGAGAACGGGACGGCTGAAATTGTCTGAGGAGATTGTTGGGCGGCAGGCATAGCTCTCATGCTAAGAACAAGATCATATTTGGATGCGCTGACAGCGGTGGTAGCGAATCACGGCGCCGTTCATGGAGGAGGAGGGGAGTGCATGAAACGTGATGGCGCCCGCCGCTCTCAGCTGTCCAGAGACAGCACCCATCGTTCTTTGTCAAGTCGCGGTTTCTCTCCCGAATCGTGGCCGCTCGACGCTCATCAGCGAGAGCAAAGTCTAACGGGGGCCGGGGTGGAGGAGACAGCGCAAAAGCTGGTTTCTGTGTCACGATTGGCCCCCGCACTTGAAGCTCTAATCTGATGCGGCAGGCAAAAGTCCCGAATGAGGAGCAAGCCTGTGGCTACGAAGCCCCCAAATTCGAGAGGCCCGTTTTAAGAGATAAGATCCAGCAGGGCCACGATCCGCCGGCGCCCAATCGCCCGGCTCGACTCTTGTTTCCCAAGAGGCTCTAGAAACATGTGGTCGGAACCTGCTTGGTCTCGGTGAATATTCCCGAATTGTGCTGAGCTGCGGGGAAGTATTCGTGCAACACGCTGCTGTGCGCAGTTAGTATTGGCCACCCCCGATCCGAGGGCCCGATTGAGTTTCTGAGTCTTTGAGTCTTTTGAAGGGCAGCTGTGTCCGTGGTCCGAGCTGTCAACTTTTCGGCGAAAAGCGCAAGCGGCGCGACCGTTGTGCTTCTGCACAAGCAACAGCTTTTGCTGCGATCGATTACACGTGTCGGGCTGACAGGCATTGCAGAGGGGCAGTCGAGAGTCCCCCTGTCTCGCAGCCCCTCAATGGCCCTGCGATCGCGAGCTGTCGTTGCTTTTTTTTTCCTGCGCTTCGTCGTCGAAGCGATTCAAAACGGTCGCCTGGCGTCGACAGCGCAGCGCGGGATAAGCTGCAGCCAGACTGCAGCCGCTTGACGCTCTGGCCATGACTGGGCAAGAGGATGTCTCTTCGCCAGTGACGCCAACGAGCGGGCGAGATCCGTGTCGTCAGTGGACCCTTCGACCTGCGTCGCATCCTGGTCGAAGCCACTCTCGATGTCCGTCACCCGATGACATAATTGGCTAGGTCGCTGTCAAGGGCCCCCAGGGCGGGGAGCACCAAACTTCCATCCCGGTCTCCCATCAGCGCTCGAGTGAGCAAGTCTTTGCGGGTGCTCGCCATGGCCAAAACGGGACCGCCAGAGTCACAGGAACACTTCTCGTTGACGGGAGTCGCGAGAACGGTTTTCCCACTGGCGGATACGAGCGAAAAGCATGCAGAAACATTGTATCCTACAGTGCGCTGTTGGTAGGCATAAACTGCGCCAGTCCCATATTTGTGCTCTTCCGTCCCACGCGTGCAGAAAAGGGCAGGTCGAGATCGAGACTGGCCGACGCGCCATGCTGGACAGGAGGACGTGCCTTACACGCGAATCGGCCATCGCGATAAGCCATGTTTCGTGTGGTCAGCGCTGAGGTGCTGTCTCGGGGCTTTGATGAAACAGCCATATATTCTTTTTCTTTTCTGGGGGGTGTGAGGGCACGGAGGGCTGACCACATGCGCAGCAGAGAAGGCGCATTGACGGAGCACCGTTTAGGCAGGAGGGGCAAACGCAGCGCCCGCATCAGATGGGAGCCGCGATCCACGCAGCTCGGGATCAAGTCGGCACACGAAGGGAGACTTCGTGCCTACAACAGCGATAAACGACGAGATGCATCAATCGATAGTCTGGAGCCCAATTGACGCGGGTTTGCCCTTGATCCTTGCGTGCCGTTGCCTGAAATGCGCCTCTGGCAGCCTGAGTGGGCGGTGTTACTGTCGTGCTGGTATGTTTCTGGAGCAAACAGGGAGACCCGGGCTGCAAGAAACCGCCTGTGAACCATCGCCATTTCCGCTCGTCATCTGGTCATGCCAGCAGCGTGTTCTCGGCGCCGACGCTATAGCGTACTCTTCGTATTATTATATCATTTCATTTTCGTCCTGTCAGCTCTCAGCGGGGGGGTGGCACGCTCACCGTCCAAATTCCGCCGTCGTCAGGTAAAGGCCTACCAGGTTGCGGGGAGTTGCCCAAACCCCTTCGGTGCAATCTGGTCGGGCGGGGAGCTATTGCCACCCGGTTTAGGAAATCTGGTACCGGGGCGCTAGCTGCTTGGTAGCGGACGGACAAGTTCGTCAGAGAGAGTAGCGAGTAGCGAAAAAGACAGTAATGCGCGCAATGTTGGTTGAGGAGGCAAATGATCTTCAGAATCGTGACGGAGGTGGTGGAGGGTCCTGATTGCTTCCTGGCCTGTCAGAATGGAGCATGGAGAAGAGGATGACGGGATGCGATGGAAAAGCGGGAATCAGCACGGGTTCCACCCAGAAATGCCGGGGTCCTAGCTCCGTCTGCGACCCTAGACCTGCCGCTCCGTTTCTTCCTCTAACCCCAAGCTCCCGTCTCCCCGCTCTCGCAGTTCTGCGGGCACTTCGTTCTCCACTCGTGTAGGTGAGCCCAAGACTACTACCTACGTACGTCCCCAGCGCAGCGCATCGGGATCCCAGGGAGACCTTGGCCGTACCTTGCTTACTCTCCCTGCTTTGCTGCCGCCCTACGTTAGCACGCCTATTTTTCTGCACCTGAGGCGAATGCGACCTACATCAGCGCCGAGACTGTCAAATACGTAGTGCATCCCCCAGACCCACTGCTGCCGGGTCCTCCCACCTCACTCAGACATTCACCCCGCCTTGCCGAAGCAGCACAGGCTCGACAGGGAAGCGACCGTCGATCATTCTGGTCGCATTCCCCTTGCGCGACATCGTCCCTCGATTATTCACTTCCTGTCCCAGCCTGATTCTGCCGCCATTCCAAGCAGTAAGCGAACTGCCTCTTTGTCGCACAATACCCGAATCAGCGTATCTGCGAGCTGTGACACACAGTCCTCTGGGATCCTCTGGGACAAAACCGCCCGTCTCTTCTAACCTAAACGACGTATTCCGCCCCTCTTGGACCCTCCGAGCCGACTCAGCCCGCTCAGGAACCATCTTCACTGGCACACACGAAGCATGCCTTAGGAGGACGACACGCGCCTTCCCCTGATTACTGTCCGAATCGCGCGCAGTCAGACCCCGCCAGCACATCGCGTAACATATCTTCGATTATCCCTTCCGCCGCCATGGTCATGATGAATCGACTTCGCGCCGCTCCTAGAACACACGATATCAGCCAGACAGCCTATGCGGCCTTCTGCTGCCCCTTATAATCTTTATTTTAGGGAGATACCACACAGCTCAGCGCAGCAGCATTGGACAGTATGGCCATGTGGCCATTCCGGCGGAAAAGCCGGAGGACGCGGGTTCGGGCGAGCACAACAGACTTTGAGGAGGCAAGAGGCCGCACGGCCGGCCAGACCCCTCCTCCCCGAAGCCAAACCCTCCATGACCTCTCAATGTCTGCTGCCACCCCGGAGCCTGAGCAAACCACCAGGAAGCAACGGCCTGAACCGAACAAACTGCAACGCCGGCAGCGGACTTATAGCTTTTCCCCGGGCCGCCACGACTCGATCGGGCCCGGCCAAAGAACGAGCATGCGAGGGAAGAGAAAATCGCATACTCCTAACACGAACACAACGATTGTCGACCGTGCTGTCGGATGGCGAGGAGCCAGAGAGGACCCCGGGGTCGACAAGGAGATGGGCATGGGTATGACGGACGACGATGAGTTCCGCCGGGTGCCCACCCTTCACAACAAGCGCGATGGCGACGATCTCCCCCGCAAGTCGAGCAAAAAGCGACGCAGAGATGATCACCAGCGCGAAGCCGAAATCAAGGCGATGAGCAACTTCATGCCACTACGCCGGGCAACAGAGGATTGGCCGGTCGGCCAACCCGCAAGGGTAGACGGCAGAAGAGTCAGGACCAGCTTCGGTCTTGGGTTCAAGGGGTCGTCGAGACACGAGTGGGACAAGTATAACCGATCGTCCGACATATCACTACCTGCCGAATCAATACACTCGTCCCAATCGTCGGACTCGGAGTACATCTCCTTTAGGGTATCCGCCCTTGAAGCTCTTGCGCCAAGGCCAACCTTGCGTTATGCCACACATCCCAGGCCAGGCGTTGAAGGCGGTGATTCCGGCACCAGATTAGCAAGGGCAACGTCCCGGCAGCAGAAAAAGCTTTCAGCGCCGATACCAGAAGCGACTCTCAAGGCGCACAAACGGATCCACGACCTGGCAGATGAGCTTAGCGCCAGCGATTTGCGAGAGTTGATGGAGCGGGACCAACGCAGACGAGAGAGGAAACGACAACGGGACCAAGAGCGACTGGAGCAGCGGCTCGCACGGCGAGCCGAGAAACAGAAAGCTGCTGAAGTCGAGGCGAAAAGGGAAGGCAGAGACTCCCCTGCGAACCTTGAAAGAGGTGTTCTCGGTCGAGAGGCCATTGGCCTGGGCATCGATCCCACATCGGCAGTGGTCACATCCTCAAGGATACGGCAGTCCGACGAATCCCTAAAGGACAAAGGCAAGCTGCAAGAAGGCCATCTGAGCACTGTGTCTGGGGAGGACTCCCGACCACACCCATTGGCGGCATTCCACCGCACTAATAGCATCCCGCTGCAAAGCCCAGAGCTCCCATTATCACCGGTCAAACCTAAAACACAACCAACTCAGCCTTTAACAAGCCCAAGGTCTAGAACTTCATTCATTCGTCTTAAGTTGTCGCGCTCTAGCACCCCGCAAGGATCGGACATCAAGACAGAACACTCTGACTTCCCTCAGAAAGGACCCGACACCACGGGCTCGAAGGCTCCGCTCTCCTGGGCAACCTTCTTCAGATGGGGCAACAAGCACAAGCGTCGCCCTGCAGGCCCGTCCTCGTTCTCCAATACGTCGCGAGACTCTATGCAAACGGCGCCACAAGCACAAGTACCACCGGCCAACTTCGTTCCACGGCGGCTCAGCACGGGTGTACCAAAGCGGACCATGTCCCGATTCCGGGAGGATCTCCCAGAGTTACCCCTCTCACCCCCAGATTCCCGAATTCAGTCGCCGGAGGCCGATCAAGCCCCATCCGGCGCCACCGAACCTTCGGCTGACGCGAACGCCATCACGGAGCACGTTGTATTTGCCCCGCCCGACCAGGTGGACAGGTACGATACACCAACTTCCGAGCAACGCTCAATGGAGGCGATGCGGCAAACCCCGTCTACCTTTGGTCACCCAGACGAGCCTAGCGTGTCACCAGAGCTTCAAACAATGTCACTTGCATCCATCGATTCCGAAGGCTCATGGCTTTCTGGTAAGATGTCCAAGAAGCGAAAGCCTTCAGGAAGCCTACGGGCAACTCCGTACGGCCCGCGGCCACGAGCGGCATCCGAAACCGACACGGAGCACGCTCTTGATCAAGACAACAACACCAATGAGGACATGTCAATCACTGAGGATGATTACTTGGCTCGATTTACCAACTCGCCAGCCGAGAGGCCCAGCTGGAACAGAAAGTCCACTGGTGACCCCCGGCCGTCTAGTGATGGCGAAGAAGAAACACATTGGGGCTCGGTTAGAGGTCATCAGCCGCAGGTCGTCCACTCACACACAGCCGGTCGAGTCAAGAGTCGAGAAGTCCTGCTTAAATCATTCGGCGAAGAGGGCGAGATTGATGCTATCTTATTGGGCAACACTGGCGACAATGGTGATGACGATGGCGAGACCAGCGGCCTCCAGCGCGCGACGAGCATCAACCTCAGCAAGGAGCATGTTCGACACATCAGTGCCGGTAGCGCACGCCTTTTGTCTATCAGTCCCCGCTCTTCGGTCGATACCAAGCGATTGAGCATGTTGTCGAGCCAAGAAAAGGCCGACAACTCGTGAGTAACACAGGTATGGGGAAGGGAAATGCAGGGTTAGGTAACTGGCTGAATCTCGAGACACACTCACACTCATTTGATCATTTCCTTATACCATCATCCATACCACCGCCACCAGCGTTTCCTTGCAGTGTTTACCGACCATATTCACTCATTTATTTTCTTTCTTTGTGTCATTCAAATATCCCCACGGGGAAATCAGTGTCTGAGATCAGCCAGCCCCCGATCTGCTTCTTCCACTGCTGCTACCTCGTCGCACTTTACGCACTCTAACTTTTTTTTCGATTTTACTACACGATACCAGCAACTCGTCGATGACGATTCTCTTCTAGCTCGCAACACATCTTAGCTGGTCTGGATACCCGACACGCCCGACGCTGACAGGATCGATTGAGGATGCTGGCTCAGGACAATACAGGACAGTTGATCTTGGGAAACCTGTCTGCCATTGCCATCTACTTGCGGGATGAGGCGACAAGTAATCTTTGGCGACTTAGATCTTCCCTCTCTCTGATATATTTCACATTGTAATATGCAGGTTCTGTTCTGCAAGAAGCGGGTTTTGTTGTTCTCATTTAGCGTTTAATTCTAGCGGAGATTTATTATTTGGTTGGTGTTTTGGGCGAAAACCTCGAGGCAGGACAGGTGGCACATTGACCTATTGCATCAATTAGACTGGACCAGGGAGGGATAAGGGTGGGATACAGGACACACGCATGGCAGCGTGTACGATACAGCTCACCTTAGCTTTGACCAGCAACGCGGGTGCTAGGCTGTTGTTTGCCCCGGACGGGCACGAGGCGCGTTTGTACAATACTTCCTCACGGCTGTATCAGTTTAGGAAGGCTGGTAGATGGTGCGGAGTATTTGAATTTAGACGCAGATGTGCCTGCTCTACTTGTGTCTCTGACCGTGGCTTCGTTCCAGGTGATAAGATAACATGGTAACCATCTAACATCCCAATCAGGGTACAAGGTTGTATTCCAATGCAACCCAACAAGAACGCAGTAACTCGCTCACTCAGCGCCGTAGCAGTGCGTGGTTCCAAATCTGGTAACTCTAACGTATCGAGCTTGCTTGACCACGGTGTGGACAGGGTTCATGGATGTGTGGTGTGGTACATGCAGTCCGGGATATCGGGACGATAACTCCCAGGCCACCAATCACTGCGGTATATCATTGAGCTTCCCCTTGAGACAGAGCAGCGGCAACTTTCCCCGCTCCGAGTACCCCAAACCATCGTGACCGCAGGAGCCTTGATAATGAAGTTGACTTCCAGCCTCCCGGACGTGCAGTTCCAAACCCTTGCCGCGTCTCTCTGTCTCATCATTGCAGGCTGGGTGATCACCCTAACCATCTACAACAGATTCTTCCACCCCCTCGCCCGCGTCCCCGGCCCAGCTCTCGCCTCCGTCTCTGAGCTCTACCGCTTCTACTACAACTACATCCGCCGCGGCAGCCTCTACCTCCAGTTCGACTCTCTCAAGGCCAAATACGGCCCCATCATCCGCATCGCGCCCAACGAGCTCCTCCTCGCCGATCCAACCCACTACGATACAATCTACTCCGCGCACTCCAAGTACTACAAGGACCCCTCCTTCTACCAGCTCACCGGCGCCTCCAACGTCTTCACCGTCGTCCACAACGAACCCCACCGCAAGCAGCGCGCCGTCATCAACCCCTTCTTCTCGCGCCGCGCCGCCCTCGACCAGGAGGACCTCGTCCAGCGCAAGGCCACCAAGCTGTGCGACCGCGTGGCGTCCGACTCCGCCCGGGGTGCGCTAACCGACCTTGGCATGGGCTTCCGCGCGCTGTCGGTGGACGTCGCGTCAGCGTACGCCTACGGTGGCGACCACTGCTACAACTCGCTCGACGCCGAGGATTTCGGCGCCTGGTACAACGAGCTGATCACGCAGGTCGCGCCGATGATGTACCTCTTCAAGCTGCTGCCGTGGCTGCAGCGCCCCATGCAAGGGATGCCGTTCTGGTTGACGAGGCGGATCACCCCGCTGGTGTCGGGGATGCAGGCCCTAATCGGGGAGGCGCAGAAGCAAGTGGAGACTATTATGGAGGAGATTGAGAAGGGGGTGGTGCCGGAGCGGGAGACGATTTTCCACACGATTTTGAATCCCGAGGCGGGCGAGGAGGATTATAGGGTGCCGGAGATGCAGAAGGTGGTAGATGAGGCGTATGGGATCACGGGCGCGGCGGTGGAGACGACGGGGAATACGCTGGCGGTGTGTGCATTTTGGGTGCTGTATGAGAGGGGGGTTCAGGAGCGGCTGAGGAGGGAGTTGGTGGAGGCGTTTCCGGATCCGAGGAAGAGGATGGATTACTTGACGCTGGAGAAGTTGCCGTATTTGACAGGGGTTGTTAAGGAGGGGTTGAGGCTGTCGTATGGGGTTATTTATCCCTTGCCGAGGGTTGTGCCGGAGGGAGGGGCGACGTTTGGGGAGTATCGGGTTCCCGAAGAGGTAAGCTTGAGGTTTGGCGGAGTGTTTGAGGGGCTTCGCTGACTGAGTGGGTTGTGAACTAGACGGTTGTCTCTATGTCCTCGTGGTTTATGCACCGCAACCCGACGGCCTTCCCGAACCCCGAGATCTTTGATCCGGAGCGGTGGCTGGATCCGGTCGAGGCGCGATATCGCGACAAGTTTCTTATCCCATTTTCGAGGGGACAACGCGCATGTATCGGCCAAGCGTTGGCCATGTGTGAGCTGTATGTCGCCATCGCCCAGATCTTTCGCAGGTTTCCCGACCTGGAGGCGCCGGATGTTGGTCCGGAGGATTTTGCGTATGAAGACTACTTCGTGGCGATCCACCCGCGGCAGGCAAGGAAATTTAGAGTCAGGAGCTTGGGTGGTGTGAAAGGGGCAAAATGAGTTGATTTCATACGAGGGCCTAGTACCTTACTGTCCGTAGCTTGTCGGAGCAAATGACAATGGTAGATGAGACTTGAGTGGGCATTTCTGACTGTGATACTGGGAGTTGTAGGGCAGAGAATTCCACGATTTCTCAGTACTTTACATCCTTCAGGTTTCACAGCTGCTTACCTACTCCCTTCTACGCGTTCTTTTGCAACTGGAGGTCGGATTGAAACGGTCAAACAAGGATTCAAAGAAACGTAAGCGCTGATGCTCCATGGAAGGTTTTCTGAGTGCGGGCGCTGAGCGGGAGAATTGCAGTGAGGCTCTGACCTGACTCGTGGTTGAGCAGGCATGGGCGATGAAAGCGCGACGCGTGCCTTCCATTTTGTCAAGTCCGCCAACCTCCAGGTTGCCTACTGGTGCCGAGTCATTTTTCCTAATCTTCCAAGAACAACCTAGGTAATGCGAATCTTCTCTTTGCTTCTACTTCTTCCACCTGAGAACTTCAAAAGAGCCAGCCGAATTTTCACCGCACAGTTCGACTTGGGCGTTCGGATTTTCGAGACCGCCTCGGCGTACTCTTCCGCAAGTATTCATCTTGTGCCTTCGAGATTACAGTACCCGAAATCTTGATCAGCGATTTCGGTTTCATTGAAGTACCCCGCTCCTAGAGGATTTCCGACTCCCTCTCCTCTTCAACCAGATTTGGTTTCTGTGCGCCTTCCTGTGAGCTCAAATTGAAGCCGCGCACACCTTCCTCAAATCACCAAGAAGCTAACTGAACACATAGGGACACACAGCTATAAATTTCCACCAAGATCTTTCATCGATATTTCGATCACTCTCTTTCAATCGTCTCGAACATCTCTCTCAGTTCTACTAGTACATCCAAGATGGAGAATATGGAGGGGATTACGGAATACAGGAAGACGGCACTGGACTTTGAGATGTAAGTATCAATTCCTGTGTAAACTTTTATTCGGACACTGCTGACAGATCTCTCTTGCAGAATAACCAGTTCTGACCTTGTCTCGTTCATCGTCGGCCCCACCGCGCAGTGGAAGAGCCTACACCGGGGTCTGATGGCTCAGCTCTCACCAGCGCTACAATCCCTGTCCACGAGCAAGACATCTGTGGACTGGGCAGATGTTAGCGAAGAGACCTTTATTCGGTTCTCGGAGTGGGCCTATACGTCTGACTACAGCGAATCAGAGCCAAATGAAGATGACTACTATGAAAGCCCCGAAAAGTGTGGTAGCCTGCCAATTCACATGAACTGCGCTGGTGCTTATTCTCTTGCAAGCTGCGCGCGCGACCACGGGGTGTGCGATGTCCTTGGCGGAAGATACCGATACTGGTGCGAGTTCTGCTGGTCTGAATTCGACTGGGAAGCACTAGAGGCAGTGCAGGTCTCATGCATGGGCTGCAAACGACCAGTGGTGGAGGCGAGATCCTGTCAAGAATGCGGCAAGTCAGACGTCAGTTATTGCGATGAATGCGTGCGCGGCGAGCGTCCAATGAAAAGATTCGCCAGGATCGCAGAACTTGTCGAGGCGGTCGACTACAACAAGGACTCCTACCGCCCAAAATACGGTGCCGACTACTCGAATGTCTTCCTTTGTCACGCCGAGCTCTACGTCCTTGGCGAGAAATACGGCATTGGTGACCTTCGGGCGCTTACGAAACAGAGGATTCACACCGCTCTGATCAATTACGTCTTGTTTCCCACACTTCCGGAGAACAAAACGCCGATTTTCAGTCTCGTCAGGTATTTGTTTGAGAACACATTGCCTGGAAATGATCTCCGTTATCTGTTGACCAGATATTGCGCTATTTTGGTGCATGACTTGGAGAGATTATCAGAGTGGCAGCTCCTCAAAGAGCAGATACCTGATCTAAGTGCTGTCATGTACACGGAGATGCTGCGATTGCTCTGAGCGTGGATGGATGGAAGGGGGCGACAAATCGCGACGATGGCTGATATGTATGGATTGGTAGGCACATGAGCTTGATAGGGTGTGCAGGTCTACAGCACTCAGGTTCTTTGATGAAACAGGAGCAGGGTCACAAATGTGTGAGCCAGAGAAGAATTTGCACTCATGTCTGGATTGATTTTATCAAAACAAGCCCGAATCTCTCAGGGCTTTATGTAGCATAGACTCCTTGACTGCAGCAAGAATGAATCTAACAGTCGACCGACTGGAAAGCTCCCCAACATGTGGATACACCCTTGTCCTGTCGCTGCACGTAGCGAGGAGTCTCTTGATCATGTAACTAATCGTGTCTCTAATATCGTTTTTCCCCACGAAGTCGCAGTGGGCCGCTGAGAATGGTTTCAGCTTCAGCTTCTCTCGGTACTCCTTGACGTTATGGAAGATGACGATTATCGAAGGGCGAGACTGTCGGAACGATGGCCTCTTGGAAATGCTGCGGAATTCTGAGACAAGCGAGGTAAGTGTCAGGTTCGATTCGTTTGGTTCTCCGTCCCAAAAATAGCGGTCGTATTCAGCCAGATCTACGGGGAATATCAAGCTTGTTGACTCCTCGACGAATTGGTCGACCATCTGTCTCGCTTTGGATCTTGACCGATTCACGTTGGTAGCATCGATTATGCTGACAGAGATCGGGTCGAAAATAAAGTTGAAGGTTCCGCGATGTGGAAGCCCCTTTCGATCGTTCCGGCTGATGGAGAACCGTCGGCAGTCGGCGGCGGTAGGGAGGTAGTCGTCTGCCACAGCGCGAGAAATAGCGTCGACAATTCTAGGGTGAGCAATGAGAGGTCAGTATGCACGAACTGCAGCTTTGTAAAGGCAAAGACTCACATCTTGTCGTATGCCTCCGGTCTCCCCTCTTCCAGAGACGCTTTTCGGCAACCGTCGAAAGACCAAAGGTTCAATATCAACTCTGCGCAGTCTCTATCCAAGGTAGTGTCTGCGTTTTCCATCTTCTCTGCAATTGCACGCCGGTATGATGGCTCATCTTCGCCGAGACCAAGGAGCATGACCCATGCGAGCTTCTTGGCTTCAAGAAGGAGGTGCTTCCTAAAGAGATCCGGGTTGGCAGTACCGAGAGGGTCGAGATTCTCCGGTGCCCCTGATAAATCGCTCAGGGCCGCGAAGCTATCTGTCAACAGAAAATTGCCCTCATGGCTACCCGACATTATCAAGACCGAGCATTTGTTCCTTCGAGCAAAAGCATCAGTCTCGATCTGTCTGTCAATGAGTGCGGACCTCTTCCGCGCCTCTTGCACCAGTGGGTCGACATTGCTCTTCAGGAGCATGGGCCATGTCTTTGTTCTTGAGAGAGAAGGTACTGGGGTCTTGGGATGTGGCTCGCCGTTGCTCCGATCTCTTCCCATCAAGCCTTTCAGGCGGAAAGGCTTGAGAAAAGACGTCCAAGGGGAACGGCGCCCTCCGCTGTCGCTAGGTGAGAGGCCCGAAGAGCTCTTTTCGAGCTGCCGGAACACCTCTCGCGATGCGATACTCTCTAACAGCGTCTCTCGACCTCGCAAATTGCTGCCACTGCGTATCAAGTTAGTGCTCTGTTAGAACCGCAGGTGACAGGATGAGACTAACGGTTGATTTGCTTCCAACACGCCCAAGATGATCCCCCAAGCTCTGCACAATGGCTCAACGACCACTTGGACGCGTCTCAAAATGTCGTCCCTGTCGCCGAGTTGCTGTCCCAACGTCGACTTAGCGTCTCTCACCGAATCTGCCAGTGACCCCCAGTCGCTCTCATAGCCCCAACCCCCTTCTGGCTCTGACAGGACGACCACAACATCCAATCTCTCGATCACGGCACCACAGCTCGATACGCAAGAATCCAGGCGGCTCTGGAACCCTGGCCCACAGCGCATCACAACCCCGGAAATGGTGCCGTCGTTATCGTTTCCTTCCGACTTGATACTGAGCCCAGCCAACAATCGCCGGATGCTCTCAATGCTGCTCTGAATCGAAGCGAGTCCATCGGCGACATTGGACACGGTCGCCACTAACTCGGCGTTCTCTTTTTGGGCTTCTTCACACAACCCCCGCAGAGAGGCGATTGTCCCGGTAAGCGAGTCGGTGAGCTGGTCCAACTCGGCAGTGGTGTCCATGGCTCGGGAATGCGGCATGGCGTTTCAACCGACAGGAGCCCACACATTCATCGATTCGCCGACGCAGCTGGCATGGCGGGTCACGACTCCGATGACTCCGAAGACTCCGCCGTCCCTCGGGGACGCAACAAGAAAAAGAACGGGGATCCAAGACGAAGAGAATTTTCTGGAACAAGCGAAACCGCGGCACGGCGCCCATTTAAAGACACGCAGGCTGCAGCACTCCCAGCCGGAGGCCAGGTCGTAATGCGGGATGCAACCACTCCGCTCCACGTGCGCCCTGGTCCTGCATCTGCATCGGTCACGCCGCCCAATCATGGCGCCGCTGGCTGAATCCAGGGGGCGTTTTTCAGGGCCGTTGATTGAGCCCGAATATCTCCATCTGCCGCCAATGTTCCGCCCACGGCCCGAAGGCGGAAATTCAATCCGAAGCCAGGGTGATCATCATGCCGTGTGCGTTCGGAATCGCGGCCGGGCGAGTAAGCTTGGGAAATGGGTCGCAAGATGTTGCAAAAGGCATCCACGGCATCGTGATAGTGGTACGTGGATTTCTAGCGAATTTGCAAGGGCACGAAGCCTAGAGTGTCGCAGCACGAGAGCGGAGGTGGCACGGCTTGTCAGCCCCACATCCGAGCAAACGTCACCCCACCTATTTTTGCGCGGGCCAAATGCCATCACGATTTGACACTGGGTCGCTCTATTCTTCTCCCTGGCCAAATGCAAATTCCAGATGCAAAACACCTGCCGATGCGCCGTTCTATGGTATCAAACATGCAAACCCCAAAAAGATTATGCTCCCGTCGAGCTATGCAGCCATTTTCTGTTCCTGGGGCGCGTCCGCGATTTCCGAATCGACCCGACCAGGGCTCGCGTCCTCAGCGAGTCGATTGAGATAGCTCAAATATGTCTGCCACCCAACCGCGATGACGCCGGCGAAGAGCGACCTGTACTCGAGCGGGACAAAAGTGAACGAGAAGGCTGTCACAGCCGGCCAAACCTTGCAGCTATTGACATAGCTGACGGGCACCGTTCGCTTGATCCGCTCCCAGACCGCACCGAAGTCCTCGCCCGCGAGGGCGGCCTGCATCCCGAAGAAATATGTGTTGAAGATGGGCGTGAAGCACACTTGGTTGACAATAACCTTGGTCGCTAGCGATAGGAGGTGGGAGGAGTAGTTGAAGTTGTGCGATAACCAGACGAACCTATCGAGTCGAGTTCCGATCGTTAGCCCACGAAGCGGCGCTGCGTATCCCCTCTAACGGCAAGGGAGCAGAAAGCCTACCATTTGTAGCTCGGAATCGACGATATACCACCGATTATCAGCGACCTCACGGTTCGCATTGGGTCGTAGTCCCGCCCTCCCATCGACTGCGCCGAAACTACACCGCTCCTGTCAGCCATTGTCGCGTCTGCCTACCCCAGGGCACCAAACCCCTGGGGACACCTTGGCGAAGGCTGGAAAGGGTTGACCTACGGTCGGAGCAGAAGTATATCACAAGCGAGCTGCACAGCTGCGTCTTGAGTGGCCTTTTTCGCTGCGCGCGGCCATACGCCTCGGCCGCCCTTGTCAGGGGCCCCAGCCTCTGCCAGAAAGGAAGTGTTGGGATGTTATTCGGTGTCGGAATCTGGCCTTTCCCTGGCACAGACTTGCTCGTCGGAGGCGGATCGCTCTTCATCGAATGCGCCCGGCGACATCGGAGTTGGCGAAATCGGCTGGCATAGCGCCGCAGGACGTCGCGGTGTAGCGAAGGCAGAGGCATGGTCGGCACCGTTTAGCCCTTGGCGCCTCACCAGGGTCGGATATCACGGCAGCAACGTTGAAATCGTCGGCATCGGCGTTGCTGTTTTGTCGAGGGAACAAAAACAAAGACGGTCGGGAATAATGACTCGATGCCGGAACCTCGGTTTCCGCCGGCCCCTAGCGGGGTCTCCAATCGGGGAAGGCGTGCGAGAATTGTCGGCAATTTTGCCGCCGGTCGGGGTCGACAGGGGATTGCCGACAATTGCGACATTGCCGCTCTGAATGAGCATGCGATTCCGCAGTTTTACCGCCATGTTCCGCTCACACCTTGGCACGCACCCGTCTGCCACCAGGTTCACATACGCCACTGCATCCAACAGTGGGTTTTCTTGGCCACAACAGCAATGACTCGGCGGGATGAGCGGTGTGTTCCCGGAGAGTTAGGGTGTCCTGCGAAGATGCACGTTCACAAAATAACCCCTGTCCACACTGAAGCTGCAGGCTGGTGGCCTCGCAAATTCTCAAACCAACACTGGTGTCGTTTCTAGGCCCTGGAATTACCCACCCAAGGGCACCCATGGATTTTTGTGGGTACCCACTACCCACCTATAGGTAGTGTGGGTGGGTAGTGAAAACCCATGGGTTATGTGGGTAAGTAAGTGCCTACTGCGTATAGAAGTCAAGACCTGTCCTATAGGGAGTTTGCTCGTCTAGCTCCATCCATCATGCTTCCGTAGCAAAGGTTGCGGAAATCCTCTGCTTGGGTCCGGGGCGCGGATGAGTTTGGTCTCGGACTCCTCATCGGCGTACCTTCCGGTAGCCAAGATGGGCCGGTCGGAGTCAAGCTGCGACAGGGGTGGGCGCACCCAGCTGAGAGAGGGGCAGAGGCCTGGCCCGGCCTCGGGCGGCTCTCGCGTGTAGCCCGGTCAAGTGATGGGATGGGGAGCATCGTATGGCAGGGGGTCGTCTCGGCGCTTGTTGGTCCAGACTATAAGGGTGTCGTACAAGGCTAAGATGTTGGCATCTAGCTCGACATCAGCATGTCGGACCCATAACTCTCGATTCATGAGCCGTCTCCCTATCTCATTTCTCTCGCCGAGGCTGCGAGGGTATAGGGAGGTGTCTCTGACAATGCGGCAGGCGACGGCCAGGGTGGCATGCTCAACATCGCTCTGGGCTGCCTCTTGCATGCCCCCTCGGCTGAGAGCTGGCAATGGTGTCGCAACGCTGGGGCATATCGCCCTACCTTTACCGCCAGTCCGCCATGCCATGGTATGTCCAGCGGAGCCAAGATCAAGCAGCACAATGTCGTTATGCAGGATGCCGCACTGCAAATTGAGAAAGTCGACAGCTCCCATCAGCTCGTAGAGCCATTTCTGCAGGAAAGACCACGGAGCCTGCTGATGCGACAAGGTGTAGCCGCTCATAAAGGGCATAGTGAAGCCGACAACACCAAGACCGCTGATCTCTTCCACCACGAGAGAAAGCAGCGACACGACGTTGGGGTGTGGCGGGAGCCGCCCAAGAGCCTGCATATCTGTCCAGAGACCACCACCGACCACGTCGCGGTTAAAGGGAAATTGAAAGGTGGCTAGCTTCCTCTTGCCCGAAGATAGGTCCATGTAGGACACCTTGTCGATCCCGTGTGCCATGCGCTTAACCACGGTGAGCTTCGATCGGTAGATGAGGGCAGGTGCCGCTGGTTCGTGTTTGACTGTCATGGTGGCGGGCGGAGCGAGAGAAAAGTGTCGTGTAGGAACTTTGAGAGCAGGTGAGAAGAAGGGGACAGGAGGGGACAGGAGGGGAGGACAAAGGAGGGCAGCGGGTGGGCCCATAAGTAATTCCCCTATTCCGGCACCGGGCCACAATTTTCTTTTTTGTCACTCGTCACAAAACCCTCTGGCGATACAGCCCGCCGCGCCAGTTCCCAGAGAGAGGTAAATATCCATCTTTGTAGGGCCTAATTACGTACATGGTAGAGAGGGTGTCCGAACATCCCATCTCTAGCCGTTCAGGTAAGATCTAGCAGCTTCCTTCTACCTGACGGCCTAGGAGACAGGCTCTCGTGAGTCCTGCTCAGCTTATGATGGGCAAGACCTCCTCCTACCTCTAAAAATGAGAAGTGAGTTTGAGAATCGTCTCTTCATTACTAGCTACCTGGGTATCTTTGTATCATCGCTCCGTTTGCCACCATATCATCGTCTCCCAGATTGTAGCTGGCGCTTTTCATGGATGAGGCGCATCGGAAGCCTCGATCGCCTTGCTCACCGCTACAGGGCTCGTCTCCTCCTCTGATGTCGACCCGTCCTCGCCCTTCCGAAGATGCAGGGGTCGCTCCGGGACCAGGAAGACCACGTAAGACGTCGCAGGGATCGTCAGACCGAACATGGCGAAGGCGATGACTAAGCTGACCATTGGAGACAACTGGCTCGCGCCAATTCCGAAAGAGAGGCAGGAGCCGAGGGACTCAAACGACCTGACGATGCCAACGGCCAACGTCAAGGTCTCGAGGTCGTCGAAGAACGCGCCCATCAACCAGTAGACAAACATGTAGTGCGACTCGTTGAAGAATCTCAGAATAACCATTGAGGCGAAGCCATGCCCGAATCCCGGGTTATCCCAGTCGAGGGTGACCCTGGGATTCGCGCTGCCATACGCCTTCTCGTTGGAAACCTGCCAGCTCAAGCTTGCCAGCATGACAATGACGAAGGTGAGTCAGCAGATCTTGGCCAGGATAGGGCGTTTGAACCGCTTAAGGTCGTAAAACCAGCCCCAGAATATGTTGGCGAAGGTGGCCGCTATACCTGAAGTCAGGGATCCGAGCGTGCGCGCAACGAACGGAGAAGCTTTGCACAGGTCAGTTTCATGAATACCACAACTTTGATGAAGGGACAACATACTATTTGGTCATATAGATTCCAAGGTATGTGGAATTGAATTGGAAGCTAATAAAGATTGGTACAAGCTGGTTAGGGTTAGCGGTGACCATTTTCACAGAATGTACTGACCACTCAAAGGCTTAAAGTGCCTAGCGGGTGCAAGGGCCAGATAGGGCAACAAAGGCTTTCAAGAGAGGGAAGAAAAGAGGAGTATTTTACGAGGAACATCTCTTTGCATTTAAACAGGGCCCAGATCTTGCGGAACTTCTCCTTAAAAGAAGCCTTTTTCTTTGCGGCAGCGGCACTTCGGAGCCTTTCGCCGTTGGGCTTGATGACTTTCTCGGGCGACGAGATGAGGAGGGCCAGGGGAAGACCCAAGCACTGCAGCGCAATCAAGACAAGATATGTCGAATAGCCAACCTTGCCGCGGTTCTGGGACTGGACGTTGAGAGAGAGCTGGATCGAGGAGCCGATAAGTTGGCCAAGCTCACGCAAACCGAGCCAGATGCCAGTGAATTTGCCACGGTTGCGGATGTCTGCGTATCCGAGAGCGATGGCACCCTCGGATGCCCATAGCGCGGAGGCTGCAAGACCGCAGGTTGCGCCGCCAAGGAGGACGAACCACTCGACACCATAACGGTTGTTGACATACAGCGAAGCCGAGTAGGGCGCGTAGCCCAGAGTGCCGAGAATCAGGACCGTCTTGATGCCAATTTTGTTTGCCACAGTTCCGAAAAGCGAGCAGCCAAACACCATGATACTGGCCGTGGTGTTAGCCACCTTGTTGGACGTCCAATATGGATGGGTATTACTCACCCAAAAGTCAACGAATTTGCGCCGTTGACGAGGTACGGCTCCTGCTGCCCACCGGCTAGAGAAGCATCCGGAGTTTATCGAAGAGCTGGGGAAGGAGGTGAGGGAGGCAATCTGTGTATGAGAAAGCGGAAGCTGACCGCTCTACACAGGGCGTCAAGTACACGCTCTTCCACCCCGACGGGCCCCGAGACCAAACCTCATCGGCGGGTACAACGGTGCTTCAAGCGTATGGCCAAGACGTATTGGATACCGATGATACCGAGACTGCCCGCCAGAAGATTGAAAAGGGTGTCTAGAGGCTGCCCAACACCACATGACGATGGGAAAATTAGTCCGAGGAGAACCCGCTGGGTGATCTGCGTGTGTTCCGGGTGGAACCAGGTATGAATGTCCAGTTCTGGCTGCTCTTTGTGTTTCACCACCTAGAACTTCATGGACAATTCCTCCAGCCTTGCGCTTAGGAATGCTTATATCCATTGCTTGATCCTGGGGTTTAGGAGATGCCTTTGCTAGTGCGCGTCGTTAGGAGATTGAAGGGTATTTCGTACATCGAGAACCTTAGTGTCACACGCTGAACGCCCCTGAACACCCGCCTTGCTTTAAAACACCCGATTCCGCTGCTAATTTTTGATACATTGAAGCATATAGAGTGTATGTGCATGGCAGGATTGTCGTTGTTGATCGATAACAAGCTTGGCTTGGCTGAAGACCCTCTCGCACTCATATGTAGTCGGTGGGATAGATAGGATATCTAAGGCTGTTGCTAGGGGGGCAGTAGTCCTTTTTGCTGGGGGGGGGCAGTTGTCCGTACAAGAATCAGGGACAGCTCACAAAAATTTCGCTTCCACCAGAGGAGGTCTTGAAACGGCCGCTGACATCCTCCTCCGCCACCAGGCTGAAACCCCATACGAGTTATACCTGATGGGATGGATGGTATCTCTCTCGCTCGAGCAAGCCAGAAGAAATGTCTCAGAGCCTCTCCATCTCCACACAGGGTTACAAGCTCACGAAGGAAATGATAACACTCACCAGCCACCCCGACTCGCTCGCAGCGGACCAGTCATCACCCCGGCCAAAATTCAAGCGCGAATACGGCATCTATTCGTTCGGTCTTACTCTCCTTGAGATCGGCCTTTGGAGATCTCTCCCGTGTCTCCGGACAAAGTGTGCGTCCGAGGATGAGTTCCGTGATAAGGTGAAAGGGGAATTCTGTGACAGGTTACTCCCCACCATGGGTGCTATATACTGGGCAGCGACGAAACGGTGTTTGAACAACGAATTTGGCCGGAAGCCGGAGAATTACCCAGGGATTAGTGATGGTACGGCTGAAAACGAGCGAGATTCCGCTATCTTTAGCGTTTGAGCGGCAGGTTGTTAATGAGCTTGAGAAGTGTGTGTATTATGAGCGAAATATGGGAATGTACGGACATCCTATAGCGTTGGGTTAGAAGAATCAAATGAACGAGCTTAGGAGGGGTGAGCTAGATAGGATCGCCATTTTTCTACCCGCGCGGACGATGCGCCTTAACCGCCCCGGGGTACTAAGATTTCCCAGGGCTTGGTGGTAGACATATCGAGGAGGCTTGCAGCCGGTGCGGAACCGCGTGGGAACCTTTTCAACAGGCCTTCGAAATCCCCATATCCAAATCGCCCTTCACTATGACGAATCTGAAAAAAAGCCGCAGCGGCGCAAGATCTGGCGCAACTTTCTTCACGCGGCTACGTGACTTGGGCGAGAGCCAGGCACAGGTCGACTATGACGACCTCGACGACCACCTAGATGACTTTGGCCGAGGAGGAGGAGATGAATGGGCGCCCAGATCCGCAACGCCATCACAACGGCGTGCTAGCTGGGCCCAGTTCGATGGAAAGTGGTTCTCTTATGCCCCAGCTTCAGCATGTCATTTCTATTGCACAACTCCCGGGGGGGGGGGGGGGAAAAACAATTGTAAAAT
>Ga0247760_1000172_pt1 | contig 70892 bp, 53 predicted proteins | sample UWRJL171409R4_FD_179936 | JGI IMG/M metagenome (GOLD analysis project Ga0247760, IMG submission 179936) | Plant litter microbial communities from Arlington Agricultural Research Station in Wisconsin, United States - UWRJ-L171-409R-4 | ecosystem: Environmental > Terrestrial > Plant litter >... | reverse complement strand
CTTTTTTTTTAATAGGTGGAGAGGTTTTTGCCTAGCGCCCGAAACTTCGAGTTTGGAATTTCAAAATAAAGCATTGACGTTCTGAACATAAAATAGTGGCAGGAATTTATATTGTGCCAGATGAATGGCTAAATCCTCCTTATTTGCCGGCTTTCTTACATCTTAATGTCCTCTATCTCATTTACATTATCTATTATTTCCTCCACTATACCTTTTAACTCGTCTACACCTTCCTCCATAAAAGTTAGGATATTTTCCATTTCATTCAGTGTATTTAAGACGTCGTTTAATACGCCTTCTAATTCATCTAAAGCCTCCCGAGAGCTTCCTGTATTTCCATATTCTCTAAAAAAACCCAAAACTTTATCCACCAGATCTTTTAACTGACTTAAATACGTTTAGATATCTTTATACTGCTCCTAGATACTCTCTAGTATAAACCTAAAGGGGTCTATATTTATACTTTAACGTGGCTGTGTCTGTCGATAAAGGTTAGCTAGTAATTTTATGTAAATTTACTAAGATACTGACGTGTTTTATAACTAGCTTAGCTTTTACTTATAACAGCTGGCTAAAATAGGTAATCTTGTAGGTTAAGCTTTAGTGGGTGTAAAGATAATGAAGAATGATGATAATAAGGAAGATAACGAAAAGGGGAAATGAAATATTAAAACTTATATTTAAATCTTAACTAATCTTTGATTACTGCAGTTAGTTAAGGATGTAACGGTAATTCTAGTGATGACCTTAATGATAGAAATCAAGGTAATGTTTATTTATTCGTGACTTGGTGCGATATTTATACTTTTATACGATAAAGTATAACTTTAATAATAGGTAAACTAACCCCTGAACAATAATTTAATAAATAAGGGTTCTTACATAGCCTACGTTACCACCAATGCAAGATAGCTGATGAAATTAACCTCGTATAAGCTTAAAGGTAATAGTGGAAATCCTAACATTACTAGAACTTCCTTTCGTACATCTTTTTTACAACCTAATATTGCTTACCTAGTGTATAACTAGTTTAACCGTTATCTCTCTCAGATAATCGTATTATAATTTAATTCTCCATATTAAAAAGCTCTTCTTTAACTAAGCTAAGCTGCTTAAAGTAACCTAATAATAACTTAGCTACACTTACAGCCGAAAGTATGGGAGATATTACAAAGCTGTAAGGCCATCTGCCGTTATTAAGGCTTAAAGAGGGGAAGATTTACACGCTAGTATGTGACACAGTACAGCCTTTAAAACGGCAGGTCTCGGGAATACCTACCTGGATATAGTATCCTATACGTAGATTAAGGATCTACCTGAAGGAAAGGGATAATATGTTAAAGTGTCACTTATAGGGAAACATACTTGGCGTCTATATATGTAAGATTATCTTAAGCTTTTTTTTAGTAAAGGTTAAAATATATAAGTCTGTTAACTGTCACGTAAGCCTTTCCCTCTATAGATCTCCAGAACCTGTCGTTTAAACTAGACATAATGGCTTTACATCTCAGCTTTTGTAAATGTGCCTAAATATTAGCATCTTTATATATAAGAATAGCCCGAATTTAGGACACAAAACAGTAAAGCGCCTTTATATGATTACATGCCTCTAGTACTAACTAATCGAGTTACTAATTATATTATTTTAATACGTTTATTTTCTAAATAGTTTTACCTTAAGAGTGAGGTTAACTTTAAAATACATCTAAACAGCAGAGGGATGATTTGCCCTAATTATTCTAGATGCAGAATTCCATAATATCATCCATAAGACTAAGGTTTTCTATATCGTTAATATCTAACTCTATTATGCCAACCTCAATCTGAAGCATCCATTACCCCCCATATCTTTAACCTTTTTAACCAGTAATTCCTCGCCGTTACTACTAATTTCCAAGTCTCTGCCTTCGATGTTCTTATTCACTTGTTCTATAAAAAAGGCACTCTATTCCTATCGGCTAAGTATCTAAAGAAAACATTGAACTTCAGAGCTGTATTTCACTTAGGAGTAATGTACCTAGATAGGAGACGTTAATCTAACTAGAAATAATAATTTACTATCCCTTTTAATAGCATTTTAAATACTTGGCCTAATCGGGGTTGCTAAGCTAGTTAGGACCTTTATTAAAATGGCTGGTGTCTGATTTTAATAAATGTTCTTAAAGCCCTCTATTATAATTAATGAAGACTGGGGCCGAAAAGAAAACGAGGAGCCGGTCTTCATGCCTTTAGATAATAGTCTTCCAGTTAAGGCAGGCTTAAAGGTAATAGTTTCAGTATCGTTATTCTCGGTGTCCTTAGTGTCCGTAATGTCGTGTTTATCCGATTTTAGCCTTTATCTGTATCTGGTAGAGAAGAAATCATTGGGAATTTTACGCTTAGGTAAGAGCTTTGCCAGTTACATGATGTATGTTATATTCCGTTACGTTGAATTGGATAACAGTGTGGAAAACGGATAGGGAAGCTAAATAAGCAACCAGAGAGGTTTATTAAGTAGTTCTTAAAGATAAGTCTATCATTTACAGATTTCCCGCCTATTAGGCCTAAATATAGTTACAGTGTATAAGATTAGCCACCTTAAGACTGCGAGGCATAATTACTTCTCAGGGAAGTGTAAGGTGTAGCCCTTAAATCCACAGAGCTCCTCAAACTGAATCTGCCTTACTGCGTCATCGATGTGTTATGCCTTCTCCGCCCCGGGCGTATATCTGATTACTCGGGGCGCATAGATGTAAATGTAATAGACGCGTGTACTAAGACCTATAGCGGATGTAGTCCTTGTATAATAGGATCTATATATATAAGATACGTTTTTACTGGAAGCATTTAAGTGCCTTAAATCTAGAAGATCTATAAAGGGGCATAATTGGGATCTGTCTTAAAATTGTTCAACCTAGATAAGGTTTAACGCAGCCTACACACTTCCATCGGTTAGTGGAGTTATGTACTAGTAGGCTATAGCTAACAAAGCAGGATGTTTATACATCCTAATAGGAGCCTATAAGCTTAATAACAGTCATAAGAGTATATAGGTTTAACGGAAGGCACATATAAACTGTAACTGTCACTCTCTAAGCCCTTATAAGACTAATTATATGGCGATCCTTCATCATAAGGACAAGGGGCTGAAGGGAATATAAATAAGCATAGTATTAAGGTAGTTATAAGTCCTTTGAATTATAAAAGGGGGATTCCTCTTAAGTTTTAACACATAAGAATTTATAACTATATTATTAAAAATTAATAACACAGATTACCACATATCCACCCTACCTTAACATCTATAATAGCATGTGATACCTTAACTTATCTATTACACACCACTATTAAGGCTAACAGTGTTAGGTTTTAGCTTGACCTCTCAGATGCCTTCACACCTAACCCTGGCACGGAGGACATATATGTCGTACCTGACAATAAATTCGCCTTTAACTCCGGACAACTTTCTAAGCTCCTAAACCCTAAGAGCCTCGGCACTTTCTACAGTCTCGGCAGTCTAATTAGCCTTAAAAAAGGCCTTAAAACAGATCGTAACACAGGTTTAAGCTCCGAAGAGATAATAATTAACGGCGTTATTACTTTTAAGGATATTACACTCTAGGGTACCCTGAAATATAGTATTAACAGTAACACAGAACCTATTCCTAATAAGGATAACCTAACTACACTGCTACCTCTTACTAAATACCTTACCAACATATTATATATAAATAGGAGATATACCTTTAGAAAAAACACACTACTTAAGAAAAAGAACAAGACACTTTTAGAATTAGCCTAAATTACATATAATAATAAGGTCTTAATCCTACTTACTGCAGCAGTAGTTATATCGCTTACGCTAGACATCTACTAAACCACCGGCGTTCCTTACACAGATAGAACCGTAAAGCTTAAATAGGTTAAAAGTGTAACTATTATTATCGCTATTATTATTATTATTATAATAGGCACGCTTAACAATTAGTAAATGGAGCACCAGTTTAATAAACTAAACTAAAAGCATAATAACTGTACTGTTAAAGTAATTCGCTTTAGTAAATCTGTTAAGATCTCTATCTTCAATATTAACGTCGGTAATGTAATACACCTAAACACTAATAACCTAATACCTGTAGATAGCATCTTCATCTCCAGACACAGGATTAAGTACGACGAATTATCAACTACAGGTAAATCTAATCTGCTAAAAAAGGTTCCAGCTAATAAAGTATTTGCTATCCTGTAAGAGATTATTAAAGGAAGTAAGCCATCAGTAGATCCTAAGAAGCTTAATCCCTTTATTATATCTGGAAATAAAATTAATAAGGGTATAGGGACGTTCCTGGTTATAACAGTTAGTATTAACTCTAATTATAGCCATATCACTATAACTATACAGATTAAGCAGGAAGACACCTTATTATAAAAGAAGCTTAACAGCCTTACAGACTAGATTACTAAGCTTAGCAATAACATTACACTACTGCTTTTCATTATCTTACTTATTAAGTTCTGTATTAAACTCCCAAATAATAATAACACCCCAAACGAGAAGAGCCAGACATTCTTACGGCTCTTTATTACCTCAGTCACAATTATTATTATTACTATTCCAAAAGGCTTACCACTTGCTATAACACTAACGCTAACATTTGCTACAACTTATATAATAAAGGATAATAACTTAATTTATATTCTTAAAGCCTGCGAAATAATAGGTAATGCAATTACAGTATATTCTGACAAAACTAGTACACTTACGTAAAACAAGATAACTGTAGTGGCTATAACTCTTGGTAAAAGTACCAGTTTTAGTGGAACTAATACACCCTTAAAGGAACTGAAAAAGAAACCTAAGGTTAAGAACACCATTCCGAACGTTCCCCTTAACAAATTTAAACAAAAACTGGGCACCGAACTTAAAAAACTCCTTATCTAATCCAATGCCATTAACTCTACCACTTTTAAAGAAGAGGTAAATGGAGAATAAACTTTTATTAACTCCAAAACTAAGGTAGCATTATTAACGCTCTATTAAAATCATTTTAACACAGCACCAGTATAAAAAAAGTAATATAATACTAATATCTTTCAGGTTATACTGTTTAATTCTACCATTAAGTATATAGCAACAATTATCAAGCTTCCAGACGGAAAGTTCCAAGCCTATATTAAGGGTACCTTTAAGATCCTCCTTATTAATTATATTAAAGTTATTACTAACCTTAAGTGTAAGGAGCTCGCTATTATAAAACTTAATAATAGTAATCAGCAAATACTATTAGAAACCATCACCTCTTATACTAGTTAAACGTTACATACCATCTGCTCCTCCTACTGTAATTTCAAATCCTAGCTACCTAAGGAACTGAAAGGTATTAAGGAGCTCACAGCTAAGGAATTTAATAAGGTTCACTAGGATATAACTCTTATTACTATCTATAATATTAAGGACCCGCTTTAACCCACTATTATTCAAGCTATTAAGGATTACCACCGTACTGGCGTTTTTATTTACATAATTACTAGCAATAACATTCTTATAAATAAGGCTATTATAAAAGAATGCAATATCTATACACCGGATACTAGTAGCATCGCCATAGAAGGTCCGGTCTTCCACCGCAAATCGGAACAGGAGCTTAAAAAATTAATACCTAAGCTTCAGGTACTCACTCGCTCAAGTCCCAAGGACAAACACATCCTGGTTCGCACTCTGAAGGAGCTCGGAAAGACTATTGCTGTCACTGGTGATAGTACAAACGATGCTCCGGCTCTTAAGATAGCTAATATGTCACGGCACCAAACCCCCTGCCGCTGGTGGTGGGGCAATCTGCCTTAGCGAAGCCAGGGCCGCGCAGCTAGAACTGATAGTTACCTAACTCCCATACCTACCTAGATAGCCAGCAGCTTAGCTGCTCCAGTTAGCTCCCTCGCACAACAACAAGTCCTTCACCCTGGTCCTTGGTTGGCGCCGTGACACCAACGCTCCATCCAAAGAGGCTACTTTTCATTTTTTCCAGCTAGTACTAAGCCATATATTTAACTATAACCCTCCCCAACACAACCCTCTACCTGGACTTGTACATTTACATTAAGATTTTATCCCTTAGAAGAACCTAATAGTAGTATCCAATTACTAGCGGGCCTATAACGGTAAAGTGGGCAATCTAAATTAAAAGGCCATTAATAACGGAGGGCTTAACATCTTCTCGTCACGGCTGGGGAGGCTTTAAGTCTATTATTTAGAAGCAAAAAACAAGATTACTATTATCCTAAACAGTATAACTATCCCATCTAATTCGGCGCTTACACAAATAGCATCGTAAGCGTTAACAATCTACACTAACGGCACAAACGCCTAGATCTCTAAGAACACAGTATAGACATAGAACGGCCAGGGGTGCGTTTCTTCCCTCCTCCTCACATTTAATTAGGAGCCTAATATAAAATATCACAACATCTTTATAACCTTAACCACCTAACAATATATACGGTTCTTCCATTTTAAGATCTTAAGTACTTATATAAATTCCCTCATAACCAAGACCGATATGGTTAAGGAGGAAAACTGTCTTATAATAACGTATACCCTATCGTTAGACCTTAATAAGCGCACTTATAAGCTGTATTTTATATAGAATATATCAGCAATAATCAACTTTACATTTACCACTAATCTAGGAAACGTGTAAACTGGACATCTAAAGGCGATCATGTCAGTCAGGCGGCTCAGTACGCTCTAGCCCCTAATATCCTTTATTAAGGAGCTTCAGCTCTAATGTCTTCCCTTCCTCTGTAATTTGTTAACTCACGGAATCAATAGCCAGTAATACAGCGTAAAACTTTCCTCTACATGCTAAACTCTAACCAACCTGTAGCTTAAATATACCGTGACAGGAAGCTCTGCCTTAAACAGGCGCGTAATGTCCCTACCGTCACCAGCTCAAGCGTGTTAATCAGCCAGGCGTAACGCCGTCAATAGGCTAATTCATCGTCAGCACCAGTAGAAGCAAGGCTGTTAAGAGAAGGTTAAGAGCGGAGAGGAATGAGAGGAGTAGTATTAAGCATTATGGGGGGGAGGGGGTATAAAAGGGGTGCGCGTAAAGGTAATAAGTATTCTCCCTAAGGGCGGCTATCTGGCAGCCCAGCCAGCTTGACGTACTTTAGGGGCGCCTCCCCTTAGAGGGGAGCGTGACGAATCTGTGGTCTGACGACACCTTATACTTAGGGACTGTCGCAGGGCCTAGGCTAGGGGTCGTAACGGTGTGGAGTTCTAGGTTCGAATTCTTCGTTTAGCAGTGGTGAGCGGGCTTACAGGCAGGTTCAGTTACTAGTTCTCTTAAAGGCGGTGTGACTAGGAAGTGGGATCAGAGGTGGTCACTTCACTTTATTCAGTAGTGGGCCCACAGGCGGACTTAGGCAGTTTTAGTAAAGAGGTCTTAAAGAGGGAGATTAGCTAGGGTGGTAAGGTGTGGCAGGACCTGCTTATTCGTTTATAAGCCGTGTGGAGCCCACACATCAAACGCTCACCTATTATTCAGACCAGTCGAAGCGGACAGACACGCCGGCTGACGCCGACGCCAGCGGCCTTCCCGTGCTCGTCATCAGCGTGGCCATTATCACCGTCAGCTTCAACCTACACCGTAAAAAATATTAACTTCTAAGACAACAATACTAACCAGGTTACTGTCGATTTAACTAGAGGTTAAAGTTACAGACGACAAGCTCGTTAGTGTCGGCGTCAGCATCGTGGCGGCTTTATTTAACAGCAGTAAGCTGGGACAGGCAGGTTTGGCAGCTGGTTCTCGCTTTACAAGTCGGACAGCGAGAGATCTAACAGTAAGAGATCTGCTTTTAAGCCGGGGAAAAAGGCAGATTAAATAGTGGTATAGGGTGTTTATCAAGCAGCAGTTAGCTGTTAAATTAGGTTATCAGTCATTATAGTGAAGAGAAGAGAGAGAAAGGGGATTTATAATCTCCAACCATTATAGCAGACCATCTCACTACACTGGCCCGTTAACTTAACATCGACTAAACCTGCCTAAGCGTGCCCGTCTTACCAAACGAAGTAAAGTTATTAATTTCTAAAGATATACTTACCAGCGCCTGAAAGGTAAAGTGGGTGGCTAATGGCAGAGTGAAGTTTAAGAAGTTGTTCTAACGTGGGATTGAAGATGGAGGACATCGGGGAGTGCAGCTGTGGAGCGCCGCTATTATACTCAGCCTCACCGTCCCTATCCTCAGAGGGCGGGGCCGATAGCCGGGACGATTATACTTAATGGTTGCGTTTAAATACTGACGATTCAGCGGCTTCGAAGCACTTAACAATCTAACAGTACGCCGCTGCTACTCATGCGAATAAGGGTTTTACAACGGAAAAGTCAATCACAGCGCGTAGCGCGAGCCAACAATCACGGGGCACGGGAAGACGTTAAAAGCCGCTAGCGTCGGCGTCACAGTGTGGCGTGTCCTAAGTCTGGTCGTTACGCTTTTAGCAGCTGAATATTTAGTCCCGAAGAGCTCTATAAAGCTTAGCCATTCTCAGCACCTTCCAGAGCCTGCGTGCACGGACTTCAGGCACCCTACACTTACGGCTCCCTCAGAGGTGATGTCTTAGATCTGATGGCGGGGAAGGGTCGGGCAACGACGCGAAACTTTTACCACTCGCTCCAAGAGGTCCAACCTGGTGCTGTTAAACTGCAGTTCTGCACAATCAGCCAAGTAGCACATGCAAAGCTTCCGAATGTCTAGCGTCCGTTTCTTTAGTAACGAAGAAACAAGTAGTGAAACTAGACATTCTTATAGATCTGTTACAGGAGCCCGCCATAACGAAAGGTTTATACACCCCTAAGTGCCTTCTGGGACGTAACCGTGCTCAGGGTATACTGGGACAAAAATATCATCTTCCATTACAACATCTTCTTAGGCGCTTATACTAGCGCTATAAACTTTATTCTCACCCTGCTACCCTGGAAGCTGCTTATGGGGATCTGGATGCGACGTAAAGAAAAGCTCGGCGCGGCCATCGCCATCAGCATGGGCGTGCTGGCCGCCATCGTCAAGACAGTCTACCTCCTAACGCTGTACGGCAATGACATATATAACAGCGTGCAGCTCTTTATCTGGAATACAGTTAAGGTGTCAGTAACCATAATCGCCACCTTAATACCAACGCTGCATCGGCCCCTTTATAATGCCCTCACATACCTAATCAGGCACGGTGGGATAAAGGCAACCAGGCCTGTTATCAACGCAGCTCGGCACTTACAGGAGCGCCACCTTGCAGATAAGCACGTAGCAGTGTGTAAATGGGTGCTTCGTAGCGAGATCAGGAAGGGTGTTACAAATGGGTTTGGAAGCAGCGAATGCCGTAGATATCTAATCGTACACCTTTTAAAAAGAGCTTTAGTAACTGGTTAGATTCTCAAGCTCGTCTGCCTAACGCTATCAAGCCTCTTAATCACAATATCACAACAGCAGACCTGGTGCAGGTTAAAGCCGATGGCAATAAGGCCACACTGACGAGGAGCACGGGACACGTAAAGTTACAGCGTGTAAAAAGATTAAGGGCGCGCTGGCCGGAGGACAGTGCGTGGCGGTGCGGACCAAGACAACTTTGAAACTAACTTTAATAAGCACCGTTATCTTTATCACACTATATTAATACACGTGTGTGGCACATAGTGATAGATAACATAAAGTGGTTAGATTAAACTTAACTGCACATTTAATATATAAAGTCAGTTCACCCTTTTACCCTAACTTATAGAACTTATACGTGGCTACCTTATTACAAATTGCTTAGTAAAGCCACTAAGATTTCGCAGTCACCCGTTAAAGAACCAAGCTTATACCCTCCCACGCCAGCCATAACCGCCCTCCCTTACCCTACACTGCTCTCCGTCTGTTAAATCCATAATAGGCTCAAAATTACAACTAGCCGGGTGGACCAGCATTCACAGGCCTAGTATAAGCGGATACTTAACCACTTCCCCGTAAAATAAAGCTTAGCGTCACGCTTCTTTATCTTACCACCAAGTCTCAAAGGCGGTAGAGACGTAACCACGGGAAGGCGCATTATCAAATATTAAAAGTCGCTAAGCTTTGTGGACCCTCGGGCGGGCTCCCTCCCTAACTTCAGCAATACACCTCTTGGATTTCCAGTTATTTACAAAGTCAAAGATGGCCAAGGCGGCTAACAGCTCCCTCAAACAGCATTTCCTACACCGCATAATGGTAATGTCGTTCCGTCCCTTTCATCCCAAAAGCACCAAATTCAAACATTCACAACACTTCTTATCGTCTTTAAGCAATCTACGTATCCATTCTCCCAGAACCTGCCCACATTTTTTTAATCAGGGATGCCACCACGTGCCCACCCCCAAACGGACACCCAAGCGAAGGCTACCTAAGTGGAATCGACTTTTTAAACCTTATTGTTATTAAACGCGGTGGCGGCATGCTAAGATGACCCGTCGTCAGTTAGAAACATTAAGGCTCCAGTGTGCTCACCATACTGTAAAGGAGATTAACCTTATCCTTAAAGTCCCGCGGCTGCCCCTACCGTTTTATACCCTTACCACAAGACGGCAAAATGTCCCTTAAACGCCACGATAAGACATAAGGGCGTGACGTTATACGGCCCAGTGCCAGGGTTAAGATAACACCAGGAAGCCCATCTATTACCATTTGCTACGTAATCATTGTTAACGCTAGCGTAAGGGTAAGCAGTATTATTAGGATTATCGTCTCCCTACACTCTTAATATATAGGGCTGGGACCTCCCGTTACGCATTTTACCACTTAAGCTAACGATCATTAATCTACTCAGGCTAGTTAGGTTTTAAGTCTTTATACCGTGTTAGGTAAGTTGTGTAGTTATACTGGGATAACCTGGTGTTTTAAGGTGAGTGTTTGCATTATAATGCGATTTAAGAGACGATGTTATTAATCAGCTCTGTAGTTAAGAAAGAAGGGGAAGGGGGATGTGCTCTAGCCATTTTGATGAATCTCGAGCACCACCTTATCTTTAGTAGGGCAGCCGTTTACGTAAAATAGTGCAGCAGATGGAGAGTGAAGCCGGCTCTAGTAAGTACCGTCTTTATAACTGGCACCACTGGGATGGGGGATAGGCTTAATAATGTTAGTGATAGGCCTTTATTAGCTTAGCGCCTTAGTTGTAATAATAAGGGGAGGCTATCGCAGGGTTTACAAAGCTTCCAAATCTGTGCAGACCTTTTAGCCACTCAACCACTAAGCCACGGAAGCCCTAAGCCACATTCACATTAAGTTTGGCGGGGAGCTTACGCAGCCCGCTCCGCTTAATTTAAAACCTTTAGCGTTTTACAAGTTTAATACAGGGATAAGAACTGGGTCTCACATGGCAAACCCCAATTCCTTTATCTACAGTGCATTTATACACCATAATAAGCAGCTCAGCTCTCACATAAGAGATTCCGCAGAAGTCCTCTCCATCTTATAACATTATATCTTACCTTTAAGGAAGCCGGGACTTAACTAAACATATATTAAATAGCGATACGTTACAGTTAATAGCTGATCTTAGTCGCCACTAAGGTAAATAACAAAAAGTGAGACATACGACAGATAAGCTAATTAGGAATCTGCTTAACATTAACGCTCCCACCTCAATAATACGCCTCAGCACTCGTCTAAGGGGGTAAGGACCAATCCCTACAGCGGGAAGCTGCGGGACACTGTAGAAACTGCCAGCCGCTCGGCTAGAAGCTCCTACTAATAAGACCCTTCCAATCAACAGGCTGCTATAAGGGGTCTATCAGAGCCGACGTATTAAAGGTCTCATCCCGGGCACAGTACTAGCCACTAAGGGGACCAGCTGTAACTAAGACCTCCTTTAATACCTGGCTAAACTGGCCTCTACCTATAAAGGCCCCTAGCCTACACCATCGTAACTTCAACACTTTATTAACTTAAAAGACTCACATGCAAGCCAACTTCTACAAGTTGCTACGCTCCCACAAGGACCGTGCCAACGTTAACTTTAGAAACGCACCCCTAGATAATGCCTTAGCCGAGACCAGGGTCTTCCCACTTCCACTCCTAAGTTACTACAAATTACTCCACCACTACTATCTAACCCGCTAGCCTGGCGCCACCCAACCTCCAGCAGATTCTACACTAGGTACGCAGACATCCGAGACAGCACACCGTGCTAAGAGCCAAAAGCTTAGGATAGCACGGAGAGTGCTACTATAGATCTGTATTATAACGCTACAGATTACAGGCTTAAGGAAGATTCGTAATTAATAGGAGAAACTTTAACCCTAATTAATTTACTTAATAACCATCTTAACAGGGCGGAAAACAAGTGAAGGCGTTAGGTAGCGGCTCTAGAATCCTCCTGCCAGGTTTGCAGCAATAGGCACGTTAGTAAAAAGCCTAATACGTGCAGCTATATATGTAATTCTCGTCACAGCTTACACCGTGGCGTATACACAAAGCTTGGGGAAAGGGCTCCCAGGTAGACACTCGTCCACACTGGGAGTACTCTTAATCTGTTAGCCATGTCTGACATCTTTCAAAACCTATTTCAAAGATAAACGTGAAAAGCGGTCAGCGATATATAAGGATGACATACATCCGTTCTATTATCCGATATAATTTAAAATATATATAATGTGTAATAAGATAAAGAATAATCTGGATGTAGGTGGTGCTTATTAACATATACCTATAATTCACTCCACTAAGTCACAATACCAGAGCAATCTCTTTACACACCATTACAAAGTAGTGAAATCAGGCTGCTGAAGATCGATCATAAGAATCCATATCTGTTTAAACTGCACCCCGCTCGTCTAGAGGATGTAAGGCACAATTACATTGCCGTATCCTACACCTGGGGAGATCCAAATAACAAAACCACCATCCCGATCAGAGGAAATGAAATACCAATACCAACAGCCTCTTTAAGGCGCTTAAGGCAGTTCGGAATTTCCAACCAGGGCCTGTTCTAATATGGGCGGATACACTATATATCAACTAAATAGATTTAATAGAGAAGGGGCAACAGATTCCAAAAATGCAACAGATCTACAACTAGGCGGCCAAAGTTGCCGTCTGGCTAGGCCTAGAGGACGACAAGGGCTTAGGCTTAAAATTTCTTCACAAGTTAGAACGGGCACTCCATGGCATATGTGACGTAATATTTGCTCAGATAACCAAACCTAAATTTCATACCCTAAACCGGATCTTCTAACTATTACGACCTGCACCCGACACAGGCCTCGAGAGGACTGGCGCGAGTTAAGACAGAACGTATGGCAGGACGCCAACAGGTAAGGGGCGTTCCGAAGACGGCTTGTTGAGCTAGCACTCCTAGACGGGGGGTTCAATGTCACTGTAGGTCGTTGTCGCTATAATGCACAGAGGTGAGTCTGAACAGTAGGACACAAATGAACAATTGAATACTAGCGTGAGGAACCAGAGTCCCTCACGGTGGTTGTGGGCACAACCATAACTATCTATACTAACTAACTGGGAGGTACTTCGTACCTTGCTCGTAGTGTCGCAAGTGCTCGTTATGCGAGCACTTTGCACCGCGCGAGCGTTCTGCTCGTGAGGTTTCTTCTGCTCGCGATGCGAGCACTCGGCATGCCGCAAGCAGTGCCTCATTGGTCGTAGGGGCTTCAGGTCTTTGCACCCCTGGCCCAGTGCACCTGGACAGTATGCACTGTCCCCCTGCACTGTTCCTTCTGCGAGGGATTCGTCGGGCCGCCCCGGCCCAAGTGACGGCCTGCAGGGTCGTCACACTAACGCCTGTACTTTAAAAGAACTTAAATACTCTAGGAAGTTCGACGTTAAGATTAAGTTAACATATACTGTGGCGACTTAAAGTTTCCTTTACAATTATATAAGAAAGTGAACTAACTAGCTTAACAAGTCTGTAACACAAACCAGGCTGGCGACCTAATAACTCGTATCGACATTCACAACTTTACACACTCCAGTCCTGCCAGGCTTCATATTAAGCTAGGGAATAAGATTTCTTCAGCTGACGATTTTCTTAACTTCTTTTTAATCCACAGAGATAAGAAGGCTTTAAATCCCAGAGACAAGGTTTATACAATACTTAGTTTCCTTAGCCATGTCCCCCTCCTGAAAGTGGATTACAGCTAATCTGTCTCGGCTATCTACATTAAAATCATGGTCCACATCCTCAAACAGTCCGGCCGTACAGACATCATTTATAAGGCACCTTTTATAAATGTCTCAGGTCTCCCAAAGTAGGTGTCTACCGTACTAAGTTGGGTTCCCAACTGGTTTTATCAGCAACTGACAACAAGACTTAGATTAATAAACTTACAATTCCATTCCTCTAACGGCAAAGGAAGGTTTATAATCAGTAACAACCAACACACCCTAAAGATCAAGGTTGTCTTACTTAAGAGAGTTCAGCAGGTTAGACTTCCAGTCCATATAGATTCCCAGGAACTTCCACTTCTTTATTCATTTAATAATTACTTATACCAGATAGTTAAGCGAAAGGGCAACACACCACTAACAGACGCTGACCTTAACTGTGTATTCCGGACGTTATCTCTTAGCCGCAACTCGTGGCAGAATAACGGCGTTTTAGCCGCATTTATATCTGCATGGAAGTACCACGAAAACGCCGTGACGCCTCAGGCTAAGGCCATCATCCGCCTTACTAGGCGTAATCCACAGAGCACCGACTACAGCCAATCTAAGAAAATAATCAAGATGTACAGGAATTCTATAAAAGGGTGGGTTTTCTATATACTTAAGCACTGCCACATAGGCATGGGAGTGATGGAAATGCGGGAGAATGATAAGGTTATGGTGCCATTAGGTTACCACACCCCCGTTATATTACGTAAGGTTGGTGACTTTTTATAAAAGGTTATAGGTGACATTTATATCGCCGGCTTCATGGATGGGGAGGTCACACGGGAGGTTAAAACAGGTTATATGGTCAAAAGTGTTTATAAGTTAGTTTAGGAACAGAGAATGGAAGAGCAAAGGCCAGGGTGCCAGTTTCCTTCATATAACAACCTCATCTGGGTGCATTACCATCCCACTTCTTAAACGCATCTCTAAAGCTACTTAGACTTTATTTTAGCAAGTCTTTAGCTACGCCTTATTATTCCGACTTGCCTTACGGTGCTTCTCTTCCCTCTTATCTTATTCCCTCCTTCATCCTTCCCCTCTATCTTATAACTCACCTTCTTTCCTTTTATCTTCTTTCCCATATCCTTACCCTCCTCCTCCTTTAAGTCTTCATACAGCCATAACATTCCAGGTAACACACCCTATTTCTTATTCTATAACCCAAATCTCTCCCACCGTTTACACACTATGTTATATACTTCCGTGTTAATATCTGGACGGGGGCCCCCACCCACTCTCCGCAGTATTACTTAGCTCTCACGCTTAACCTGGAAGAGAAACTGGTTAACGGGACAAGATGCTGCAATGTCTCCTTTAAAGCTACTAAGCTCAGAGTGACCCTCGTGCTTCTAACGATTATTGGGATTATCGCAGGAAACCATACTCCATTCGTCATTCCAGATACCCTGCTAATCCCAAGACTCTTTCACTCTTTCTTCTACTTAGGTTCCGTCATTACATTCGTAGAACTCCCAATCAACCTGCTGCTTAAATTGCTAGAAAGGCAGAGCATGGTGGGTGATATCTTGGAGCTAGAGAATACACGTCCTTTCGCTTTCCGTGGCGGCTAACAGCGAAAAGGTCAGCTAAGGCGTGATGCTCCCCGACTTCGGGACTTCTGGCAATTTCTCAAATCTTATCCTGGAGCGACTTAATCTTTCCTCATTTCCAGCTAAAACCCTAAGCATTTTATCTAACTTATCAGTATCCTGTAATAATAAAAGCATTAATGAAAAGTCAAGGTGACTTTGAGGTTTTTTATAAAGCAGTGTTCTCTATGTAAGGAAAGACGTCCTAAAGGTTAAAGGTGATGCCTTCTTCCATTTTTTCTAGCTTTAAAAATAAGTTAGCTAGCTTTAAGGTGGTTAGGGTATTAATCAGCTAGCCCAGGCCATCTGCAGGTTCCCCAAGCTCTTATCACACTAGGTAACTCACTAATAGCTAAGAGTTATGGCCGAAACGAGAAATAGCCACCCAAGTCACGTGTAAAGACTCCAACTTAATAAGCCGCCAGAGAGGATTAGCCCAAGTAGCGACAGGTAGCCGCCCGGGCCGTTACAGGACCAGCTTAGGCCGTCACTTAACGCCAGCTGCAAACTGTTCAGATTAGGGCGACCGACGGCCAAGCTGGGCATTAATATAGACCCTGCTACATTACCATTTTTTTTCTTACTCTTAGTCCCTTAACCTCATTCCAATTAAAATGCCATCTCTAATACTACTAGGGCCTCTTCCAGGCACAATCTTTACTCTCCTACCATTAAACAAGTTTACCAAGAACGCAGTTCATAATCCGGCAAATGGTAACCAGATCTCCAAGACACGCCTGGGAGTAGGTGTCAACATAGGCATTCCGGTCAAAGGATAGACCCTGGCAGTCATGGGACGAGTGGACGACAGCAATGTGATCTACATTAAAGGGAATGCAATATCACAACATCAGTGCACGTTCAAGGTCCACGAAACTTCAAGGTGCGTCATACTCTATAACTGGTTAACGAATTATAATACTCAGGTCTGGCCGTGCGAGTCCAAAGGCGTCACAGTTTTTCAGTTCGAGAGGCACTGAAAGCGCAGTGTGTTACTTACACCAAAAGTCAACACCGTCATCGGCATAGGAGGCGCCAATAGAGACCACCTCCTATTTAGGCTCCATTAATGGCGTAACGATAAAACTATAGTGCTTGACAATCTTCAACTCACCATTCCAGACTCTAGCCTTATAAGAACCGTGACCGCCAACATTACCAACGATACCGATACCAAAGTGCCCTCCCGCCACAACACCCGTATCCATTTAATGTCCGGCACTTTACTAACAATCCGATATTAGAAAGGTTAAAATCCTCCGATTAGAAGAGGGACATTTAGGCTTATTTATCGGGCCATAAATGTGGACTCAGGAGATCTGTTCGCCGTTAAAATCATCTCCCGTCAAGAGACTGGCGACTAAAGGTGGGGAGATACACTAAACTCCGCTTTGAAGATCGAGGTCGAAACTCTACAGCGGCTTATACATGTAAGATTTCTTCTTTTCCTTCACAGTAACATTACGCACACAAGACATCTAACCCGGCTTAACAAAGCTAAATGTTATCGATTATATAGGCCATAATATTAAGTTAGACCAGGTAAAGATATTCTCAGGTTTAAAGGATGGTTCACTTAGATCTCTATTCACCATTTAAGGTGATCAAATTCAGGCTAAGGCTAAAGACATCCTGCTAGATATGCTTAAAGCCCTCAACTTCCTCGCCCGCAAACATATCATCCACCGGGACGTTAAACCAGATAATATTCTCTAAAGTAACGTTAAACAGCTTAACAGCCTAACGTACTGTTTTACACTCTGTGACTTTAATCTCTGTGAAACCGTCAGCTACCCTCAAACTCACACAGCAGGAATAAGTGTATATTTAGCCCCTAAAGCCCTAGAACATATAAGTCTCACGCCTAAAGCCGACGTATGGGGTTTGCACGCCACCATACTCTGGGTTAAGAATGTCAACAAATTCCGAGACTAAGAACCGCATCTTAGGTCGCCACACCAGATCTTCAGTTTCGTCGCCAACTCTAATCAAGTACGCCACCTTGAGGAGATGGCAAGAGTCGACCCAGGAGAAAGGGCGTCTGCCGGGCAGATGTTAGCTAAGTTGCTCAAACCTAGACAGCAGCACGTTAGTCGTTCGCCAGTGTTAAAACCACTAACCGCACCTCAACCCGCCCTTCATTCAAACCGGCGTCACCTCCGATCCTCTGAAAAGCAATCAGCTCGGCCCCTATCGCCATCCAGAGTAGGTCGGAGATTGGCACCCGATGCGGTTCGCGGCCTTGACCAGCAAGGTCGAAGTACGGCGTCCCGGTCAGCCCGCCAGCGTCGCCAAGATGCTGAGGGGGCCTCTGGGGCGTAATGACCCCAGCCAGTAGCGCGCAGCCAGAGTCAAGCAGAGATTCACGGTATGGCGGTCGATCGGAGTATGGAGGAAATGGCGAGACTCGACCCAGGCAAAGAGCAACTGCTGCGCAAACGCTGGCAAAGCTGTTCACATCTCAACACCGGAGCAAAACAACACTGTTCGGTACAGTGACAACGCCAACAACACACGGCCATGCTTACCCCACTTTCGGTTGACACTAAGAGAGGTGGGTTCACCACGAAGTCGACGCAGCCTGCGGCCTTCAGATAAGCGATCCTCACCGATATTTTGCGCGCCATAGCACCCCGGGCCAGAAGCGGAACCCCTACTAGGATGGGGGCGTGAGGGTGTGGCTGCTCAAGGTGAGCGACGAGCGAGTCTTCGAGAGCGGCAATCTCAGGGCACACAACGAAGAACCACCCGTCAGGATAGGAGCAGGTCACGCTAGCAAAACACATCTGGGGGTGGCCAACGCCGAGCAAGTGACATGGTGGAGGCTGAGGAGGCTGAGGCTGAGGCTGGATTTTGGACATATGGAGGATTAGAATTATCTATGGGGTAGACAGGCTTTCATCCACGGCTGATGTTTCACGGAGCCCCAGATGTTCTCGTGACCACGTCATGTGTTTTAGCGAGCCGCTGTCGCGTTGAGGGGCGTGTTCCCGGTACGATTGGTTTTGTAGTCAACCAGGCAACTAGGTTTGACCCTTTGTGGCGTTGGGAGAGTAAGGAAGGGTGAGGGTCATCCGGGGCAGGCCCTTGGCTTCGCGACCAAGGCCGTGTCCGACGCTATTTTGGCTTTGCTCTCTCACCTCGCTTGCCTGCTCGTCATACTGCCCGTTGAGGTGGACCCGAATACGCCAGCGCACACTTTGAAGTCCTCCGTCCAGTGCTTTTGACGTCTTCTTCCCCGCGCGCAGATGATGATGCCCAGGGATGAGGTCTTAACTAAAGAGCCCGCACCGCCCATCATCCCTTCCACAGCGGGGATGCGCCGGTCCAGGGAGGGTGGCGGCGCGGACGGCGAGGACTTCGAAGCCGCTCTGGCGAGCACCGTCGGCTTCGTCACCAACGGACCCATGCGGCCGTCGCCGTCGGCTATGGCGAAGGCGAGCATATTAGTAGGGGTCGCGGGCGAGGTCGTTGACGAGGCTGTCGACGTCGGCGTAGGCGTTGCGGCGTGGCAGGGTGCGTATCGCGTCCGAGTCGGCCTCGACGTGCCGGAAGACATGCAGGCAGGCGAGAAGGGCGAATAGCGTTAGTGGCGGCGCCTCGTTTGCTTGGCGCTTCGGTCGCGATGACAAGGGCGGGGAGGCCGTCGTTGGCGCCGAGCTGTCTTAAAGACCCGGTTCTCGTCCCTATGCCGAGTTTTGGTCCTCCCCAGGGCGTCGTGCCACCGACTCGGAGCGGGATCGAGGTCTGCATGCCGGAGCTTGTTCAGGGCATCCAGCGGCCGGCAGCAGTGGGGATCTGTCCATCAGAGTTCGTTCTGGCACTCTTGCATTCGCTTCGTTCAATAGCGGGTTCACGAAAGACCAGCAGCTTCCACACATAGACCCGCCGAGGTCATACACCGCGTGTTCAAATACAGTAGTCTGACTCTAGCCAGAGACACAAAGTGCGATTCTACATACTGCGGCTCTGCCCCTCCAGAGATCTGATTTCTCGCCCCGCATTGCCCTTGATACCTACTCGACGGCCTCCGAATTCGCCGAGGCTCGCGTATTTAGCCACCATCAAACCCACAACGACGAGTGTCGGTACGCTTCGTCGGGGACGCTCCCCGGCGCCGCCAAACGACCTAGCTTCTGGGTTCGACCACGCCTGTGGCCCGGTTCTTGTCACATTTGGCCAGCCTAGGTTGGAGTACATCTTCCGCCTCTCTACAATGACTGATCCGATCCAACAACCAACCACTCGGTTCGTGCGCTACATGGAAGTCTGCCTCTCTCCGTACCACCTCGACCACCACCATGCGCTGCCCTCCACACCCAACCTCAATCGCCGAGCTTGCCACCGCGTTCTTTACCTCCGCCGCCCGCCTATATAAGTCCGTAGGGACGCGGGTCGAGAATGGCTGAGCTTCGTGGAACTCTTCCGGACCAGATCTTAGCACAAGGGACCTGGTTGTCTGCGACGAATCTGGGCACACGAAATTTCCTTTTTCGTTCGTTATCCTGAGCTGGGGTGAGCTGTGGCTGATTTGTCCTGAGCTTCCCCTGATTCTTCCCTGCTAGGGTGATCCCATACGCTGCCGCCGCATAGCCTCAGAGGCCCCTTTTCAGTCCCCCCGGCTAAAGTTTCCTATCGATGGAATGTAGATGACGCGTAATCTGTAAGGATAGCTCCCAGGCAACAATTCCAATTACGACGTACATGTGTACTGGGTGTGCGTGTGACTCGTCTCGAAAGCCCCTATTATCAAAGCTGAGCAACCTATACTTTACTGAAAATTCAAACAAACGGTCCCTTTCCACATCCTCAACTACCTAAGCAGCAACCAGTGCATGAGAAGCACAAGTGTGACGTCTCCTAGGAGAGCCATCTTTTGTGAAGCCACACCTCTATTAGCTCCGGACGGCCTGGTCGAGGCCGGCAGGGAGGGACTTGAACCCGCCGGCGTAGGCAGCAGGGTCGGCGTGGTCGCTACGGCCCGCATCTAACGTACGACAATAAATGCGTCAAATCAGCATCCGTTTCAATATCAACCTGCAATTCATTTTATTCCTTAGACCAACATACCGTTGCGGTGGCGATTACCTCGGGTGCGTTGGAGCAAAACGTGTAGAGAGGTATGTTCGTCAAGGCGGCGGTGGTGCCGACCTGGCAAGAAGCGTTGCCCAGGAACAGACAGGTGTAAAAGTTGAGAATAAGGGGCGGCTGGCAGAGGCAGGACGAGTGGGCGGAGGGGTTGTCCGCCAAGGGGCTGCATTGCTCGTTACTCGCTGAGGCTGATAGACAGTTGTGAATAACGTCGCTCCGGCAAAAATTGTTGTTTCTGGTCGCTGTAAGTGACGATAGCACCGGCGTTGTTGGTGTGAAGTTGATGTAAGTGTCGCATACGCTGTGCCAACCCATGAGGTCGGAATGAAATAGGTGGTCTGACTCGTCGTTTAAGTAGCAGAGGCGGAACTCGCTCTGGCAGCTGTAATAGGGGCGAGCAGACAGTTTGGTTAGTCGTGCCGTAACCAGACTGGAGCCAGAAGCAAGGAAGGAAGGAAGGCAGCATTGGTCTTACTCAACAATATCATTGATGTGCTGCTGCTTGCACATGCATCCTAACAGGCTCGTACGACTGGAGATGCCACTACAGACGGAGGGTACCGCGAGTAGCCTATCGCAGGCTGGCATGACGGAGATGGGACTTCCTATGAAGCATCCCGGAGAGGTGATCTGCGAAACTACCCCGCGTAGAGCTGGCAGCAACAACATAAGAGCGATGGCGTATCTCCCCATGTTTCTGGAGCGTCTGTATTTCCGGCCGGGCCACGGCTTTCAGGCCGGTTGAAAGGACTTTGTGAGAAGAAGCGAAAGAAATTAACGGTCGCAGGAGCCTCAATTGGCCTTGAACAGCACAGAAGAGGGGGCACGCAGTTATTATGTCCAATGAACCAACCTGCATACACCATGTCACTTGCCTGTCCAGCCGCTGCTCATGCGTCATTTTTTCGTGGACGCTCGACCAAGCCAGATTCCGCCGCTTCGGGAGGCGTCCTCAATGCGTCAGCCGACGCGCCACAAGTGGGAATTGTCGGCGGCTAAGGACCACGTGCTCGCATCATTGGCGGCCCCGCTTCGTTATTCAGCTTTCTTGGCCAATTAATTATTGGTTGAAGAGACTAGACTATTGACGGCTGCATGGGGCTGTGAGCTGAGAGGATGTCCGGTGATGCTATGGTGGAGGTGAGGCCGGAAAAGGCTATTAAGTATAATATGACAGACTATGGACACTGGTTTCTGAACATTGAGCACTTGGCTCGCAGCCTTGCGATATTTTCTTGCAACAAAAAACCGCCCCCCCCCCCACCAAAAAAAGACGCTCTTCTGGTTACTTTCTAGGTGTTCACAGTGCTAAAATGTCTGGACCACGATGGCTCCGTCTACGGAAGCGCCCCAACGCCACATCGAAGCCGCCGCCTGCAAAGTCGCCGTTCCTTCTCACTCCCATAGGGATGTCGGGCCACCTCGTGTCGCAAGTGGTTATTCTCGTCACCCTTGGCACCTTGTGGCGGGTGTCAGTTGTCCGTCAGGGTATCATGCAGGTGTCCGAGGTGCCGGACTCGTCCTTCGTCCAGGGCAGGCTCCAGCCCGCCCCATTAGTGCTCTCGAACTTGCTGTGGACGACGTTGCCGGCCTGGGTCATGTCGCTGTACGGTGCCTTTTGGGGTGCGATGCTCGAGGAGCTGAAGAACTGCCAGGTCACCCTCGACCTACATTCCAAAAAGCGTATGGTTTATTCTTTATTTTTATTTATTTATTATCATTTTTCATGTGTGTGTGTGCTTGATTTCGTCCTGATGCGCATGCTAACCAACGTAAATGCAGAGAGTGCCCAAACCGTGAAGCAGACCCTACTGCTTGAATACAAGCACATTATCCCATTCGTCGACCCGATAAAGGCGGTCAGAAACCGACATTACCTCCTGGCTGCGTGCATGACGTTGAGGATTGCCATTTGGGCTGCCACCGGTCTGTCGGCAGCCGTCTTTTCTGTGGCGAACGTCCCGGTGGCAGCGAACGCGGAATTTACGACAAGCTTCTTCTTCGACGATGTAAAGGGCGGCGACAGGACCGTATATTCGACGAAGCCCGCCCTCGACATGGTCGCGTCTAACTTGCTTTATAACGGTTCTCTGTTGGCATGGACAACTAGAAACCATAGCTTCCTGCCCTTTAATCTGACATCTGAAGACAGGGCCAAGAACGGCCCGATAAACATCACAGCAACCACTGAGGCCTACTCGGCAACCCTGGACTGCGCGTTGTTCCAAGCCGACGATTTCCTTAGCCAAGGCCTGTTAACCATGGAGACGGTATCCACCGGTACCTTGTTGCGGTATAGCCTTGTGGACAGGGGCTGCAACGTTACGGATAAATATCTGCTGCGAAAAAACGTCTCCGTCTCCAAATCCTGGGCGATGGCGACCTGTCCCACCGCAGCCGGCCAGGTCAGGTATGGGCTTGTCAAAGGCGACTATGACAGCACCTCGCCGTTTCTCCTCACCAATGTTACCTTTCTCAGCTGCATTCCGACATTCTGGAAAGAGAATCGTCTCGTCACTGTCCGGTCTGGACTTCAGTCCCCCGGCGAGGTTGCGGACGACGTTGAGGCTGCACTCGGCAATGGCACTGGCTCCCGAACTAAGATTGTGCCCAACTTTGGCAACTCATGGGTCACTAACCTACCTCAGTACATAATAGTGGAGCCAGTACATCTGTTCGACGGCGACAGCCTCGGCTACATCGTGTATGGCCTCCGGCGTCTTCTGTCTACCGACCAGCACAACGGAACGCTTGACACGCAGTCCTTCCAGACCGCGTTTCGCGCTGTTTATGCCTCGTTTGTTAGCACATCAGTCTACAAGCCAGCCGAGGCTGCAGTCCGTCATCAGGGGTCGACGAGCATCCAGCAAAATATGCTCTTTGTCGTCAAGGGTCCGGCAATAGCGGTGATCACAATCGTGGCGATTACCTTGGTAGTCACCTTCGTCCTGACTTTCTGGCTGTGGAAACGCAGCTCCGTTTTGAAAAAGCATCTCGACCGCATTTTCGGCCACGCGCTTCTGCTTCACGGCAGCACCGACATCTCTGCGTTCATCGACGACGTCAAGAGGAGCGCCAGCCTGGACAGCCAGCTGGCGAATTCCAGTGCCGCCTCCGGGAAGGCAAACGGGAACTCGAACCCTCCAGCACCACCGGGAGCGAGGCCAATGCCGAGCCAGGGCAACAAAGGTATTGATCTCGTGGAGTATGCCGACCGAACCAAGGCGTTGAACGAGAGAAAGTGTTGGATCGGGGACAAGGATAATGTTCTTCACATAGAGCCGCTGTAGGAAGCAGTCAAGCTCTAATGGTGGCTTGGAGTGTAACACCCTGGATTTGGAATGGAGACGCCGGTGCGGAGACGCCAGTGCAGGATGCAGCCGCGGTAGAGCAATCCGGCTGCGGTGGATAAGTGGCGATGACTCTAAAGTCTAATAAGTTGATATTTTCCTTGAGCGAGCGGTTCATGTGCTTGGTGTTGCCGTTAGTTGAATAAATTAGTTTGTGATTTGCTTTGTCTTAGTTACCTTTGGAGTTTTATCTATACAGTCCGATCGTAGCCTACTTGATGCTTGACACACAATGTGCTGAAATAGCAGCCCGAGGTGGTAGACAAGCCTACAATGTAAGAATAAATAAGATTCCTCACCGGGACCGCGCCTTCTAAGTGATTATGTCCCTTACCCTCTTGGAGAGACTGTCAGAAAGAAGGGGGTTCTGGCCAGAGGCCAGAACACCATGGAGGTGTGGATAACAGAGCTGAATGGAGCTCAGCAGAGCTGAGCTCTGGTGTGGGCATCCGAGCTGAAAGGAGCTCAGGGGAGCTGAACTGACGCAGTCAGTTCAGCTGGTGTGGACCACAATTGCCACACCACTTGCCACCATTCCCAACTATAATAGAGGCTCTCTGGCGAAGCCAGAGAGCCAGAGAACAAGCAATACAATCAAGCAATTGCAACCCTCATCAATTCCACCAAATCCAAAAAGTGCAGCGCTTCTGACAGCACTACATGCTGCGGCGCAGCCTTCCGAAAATGGCTCTTAGGGTGAGCAAGCCTGAGCAAAACCTGAGCCAATCCTGGGCCGGGCCTGAGCCGGGGTGAGCAACGTCACGTGGGCGAGGCACGAAAAAGGAAATTTTGGGCGCCCAGATTCGTCGCACAAAACAAGAACTAGGCCCGCACAAAGAGCGGGAGGAAACCCCAAGTGGCACGTATGTCGTGGGAGGCAACTGACGTATCTCGTCCCTACATACCGCAAACTTAATCAATCCACCGCGTTCCGCGACGGGCAAGGTCTGAGGAATAGAGCAGGAGTAGCCGGTGACATTCAATGAATACTAGCCCGGACTCGACTGATATGGTCCCGCGTAGATCCAAGCCTGGTGCTGGCGTTGACGATGAAGACGTCGAGCCGGTCAGCATGGCGATATGCTGCTTCTAACGGCCCGACTAGGGCAGGTACTAATAGGACTTGTCAGCGAGACTTAAGGAGCTCGGCGACATACGGCTTACGGCGGTTACGAGGCGGGTAGGCCACGGTACCTCCGATAGTATGCCAGCCAACACCTCTCTACGAAAAGTGTAGTGGTCGAGCATAGGAAGCTCAATGTTACATACTTACGCCTGCTAGACCACCCGCACGCAGGTATCTGTGATGATTCTGCCCCATGGCCCCGTCAACCTGCCCATGTTCATACACCCTAACACCGACGCACCACACAATAAGGGCGTCATGTGCAGGCAGAGCCAGATAATAGGTTAGAGTGCAAAACCCTTCCTCCACTGCAATGACTGGCTACCCGATTAACAGCTAACCACTCGCGGACCTAGTACGGCCTTCCCTTCCGCGGATTGATGCTCGCGACGTTGCCCAACGTGTTGAACTCGCCGACCTCCTGTTTACACACCTGTGGTTTTACCATGTTCTTCACCTCCAAGTGCCCTATGGGCAAGCACGGCCAACCGAAGAGAACAAAGGACAAGAACCGGGTCTGGACATCGAGTTTTGGGTGCCCGACAAGGCACAATAGCACGCGCCACCAAAGGCGGTGCGCCGTCGAGAGACAATGACTGACAACTCAATTCAACAGCCAACAACTATCCCACGCCGCCCTCTAATCTCCTTTCTCCGGCCCCATGCTGCCAGGCAGATCCCTCGCCGTCCGACCTGCAAAACGTAACAGCCGCCGAATAGAGCGAAGTCGATAGGAAGGGACACAAATGGTTGAACTCCTTCAATTGCCGAGCTCGATGCCACGTTCTTCACCTCCGCCGTACGTCCATACGACGAGCAACAATAGAGACAAGGCCGGTGACGGACTTAGCAATCTTACGAGAACAGCCAGCAACACCCAGGGATCCTCCTGGGCGAAGCGCTACCCTCCCTCCACAAAGTCCTTGACACCGACAACCCCTACCGTACCCGAATTAAGCGAGAGCCCCCGCGCCTTAATGTTTGGGGAGAGGGGGAGCGGCCGTGTGTGCTGTGGGTGGCACAGAGCCGTCCGACGGCTGAGAATGCGATGCTGCCTGGGCGCGAGCTGGAAGGTGGCGGGCGGCGGTTAACCTGGAGATGTTTTTCTCGACCGCCGCTTTCTTTCACCGCAGGGCCGGGCGTTGGCGACCCCGCGGCGGGGCAGAACCAGGACGTCGAGCTTCTAGGCTGAGAGGACGATAGCGACCAGAGCTTCGGGCCGGACTGCAAGCTTAAGACGGTCGATCGGCATCCGGACGAGACTAGGTCATCCTGCAACTTCGCCTGCATTTCCTCTTCTGCCTTGCTAACTGTTTTTGTTTATAACAGACTCCAAGCTACCTACTTTCTTTAACAAGCCGCTACCCCTCGACGCCAAACGTCCCCCATCGCCGTCCGTCATCACTGCGGCACTCCCCGCCCCGCTCTTGGCTTTCCCTCGCGCGGTATTGAACTCGTCAAGTCTATGTCACCCATGGTTTCCGACTCGCGCCCCTTGTCGACCGTCTCGCCACACCTTGCATTACAATTTACAATCTCCTTAAGAGCATTTGCGCGAGCTAGTCCAGCGAGCTGGATCGGCGCTCCGCTGTGGCGACTACCCGGCTGGCTTCAACCTTCGGCTGGCTTCAACCTTCAGCTGCCTTCATGCCTGGCACCGACGCGTCACCAGACGGTTGGACACCCTCAATCGCCCCCTCCCGAAGCTGGCCGACACCATCGTTCATCGAATCGCCTCATCCCTTTGTGCCAAGTTTTGGCCCCGAAGAGTTCCATGAAGCTCGGCGATTTGCCCCGCGCACCCTCCGTCCACCAAATCCTCTTGCTGGTCGCTGACTGTGGCCGACCCTCTCCACGCCGTTTGTGGGTGCTCCCTCTTCGTCTGGTCAGAGTGCTGATCCATTCGGGTCGGGCAAATCCGTTTATGAGAGGGGCAACGCTGACGCCGACGAGGAACGCCAACGGGGAAAAGCAGGAAGAGGAATTCTTGAAGATATTGCGCAACAGTCACTCGCGTCGCACCTTCCGACCGACACACTCTCCGTCTTGCTATCGAAGTAGTCACCTACCGCTCGTTAACAACACAAGGCGATATGACGCGTCCCGTCGCCGAAGTTACCATCCAGACAACCCACTGCTGCGAGACCGGAGGGTCGGCGCAGGCAAGATCAGCAATGACCCACATCGCCCGCGATTCTGCCGTGCACAGGCTAGACCGCGTACGAGGATCGATGTGGTGGGGTTTCCGGCGGTGGTTCGAGGCCGTCGAGACTAGCAACCCCTCCATCTCGCACCATGGGCGCACCACATGACAACCCTCGTCCGCTTTGGTCTCGGAGATCCGCGAGGGGGCTTGCCGAACCCTCCAGCCCGAAAAGAAGCTCCACCCCCCCGGGGCGGCATGAACGATAACGACAACGACGATGCCGTCTCGGGGAGGGCGACCGGCGTACTTTGCAAATGGTCGACCTGCCTTTGCGCATCTACACCGAGATGTCCCACCCGGCAGCGGTAATACCGGCGATGCTAGCGGCGGCGGCGAGCATGACAATAGACGAGGTCTTCCCAACGTGACAAATTGCGAACTGGATTTGCAGCCCAACTCCAGGAAACGCATCCGCCGGGGCGTCGTTTATCGCACGCCGTCGCTGTGTCGCCATCACTGCTGGGACTGGGATTGGGATTTCTTCAGGACCCTGGTTCCTTTCCAAAGCTTTGGTTACTAATATTCCTCTCACGGACGGCGACAACAGGCAAGAGTCAAGCAAGCGCGGGGCGAGACATCAAAATAACATGCGCATGTAACCTAGCGACGACTATCCTTCTACCAACGCTTTGTTCTCCATCGACGGCACCTGCGACTGGCGACCAAACCTGCCCATGATCCACCCGGCGAGCCTGCCGCCCCCAGACTCCGTAGTCCAAGGAGGAAACCCGAGAGCTCTAACGAAAGTTTAGGAGTTGCCATGGTCCGTTGCGTGCTGGGATGTCGACGTCTTCCGGCGTGGTTTGCTTGGGCGTCGCCGCCCCGAGAGGCCGAGGCCGTAACGCATCTTCTCCGGCAGCGCTTGATCATCCACGAAACGCTGCGTCGCCTCTGGCTTCATTCGGTGCTTGTTAACCAGTTCCTGTTGCTGTGTAGTGTCAGCCCGTTTCTAGCCGAGCTGTTATAATCCTCACCTCTATGACGTTGACGGTTAGTCCCGTTCCTGTGCCGAAATTGTGTTCCACCAAATAGCCCTTCCACATGTTGCCTCCGGAGTTGTGAGACCAAATATTGTAGCCTGACAACATCGCTCTCTGTTTTTTCGACAGTTGCTGGGCGGTTTCCATCTCGCTTCCATCTCTCCAGATCTGTCGTCATCTTCGTGATTTGGCGCTGTTTTGTCGCAATTTTAATGCAAGCCTTGCAATCTCTGCTTTCGTCCCGACTGGAAAAGACAAGTTTAAGCCCGCATGTTTCCCCAGTTCTGTATTCCTTATTGCATTGCTCGCGGAATGGCCCCCACCTCCAAGAACCACATGTAAACCGTACCTGTTCGAAATAGCACATTGCCGGCAACACTCAAAGATGCCGCTTTGCGAACGAAGGGGTGGGAAAGACGAGCTACGTCGCCAGCATTTTATGGCCTACAACCGGGCACCGTAGCCGTGTGGTGCTGGCGTGACATTGTCCCGATAGCTCGGTAACGAGCACGCAAGCTCGAGTATAATTGGTCATCACATATGATCAACACCAGCGAGACGCCTGGTTGGTAAATTTGTGTCCACGTTGGTGATGAAATGATTCATTCTTGCAGCTAATTGTTCGGCATATGTGATCTCGATCAAATTACCTGAGGGGGTCCGTGTCCACGCCGGTCTGCACTACAGTTGCAACGTCTGGATCATTGCTGGTCGCTTTTCTTAGCTGCCGTCGTTGAGTATCTCGGCCCAGCGCGGTCCAACTGGCCTGCAAAGCCCAGTAGATTATGGGTGGAGCTCTTGGAAGCACAACAGCGAAGGAGTGATGCGTTCAGCTTTGGTGTTGATGTTTGGCCAGTTTGAAGCACCTTCTTGGTGTCAACAGTCTCCCCGGCGCGCCTCGGGTGCTGTCTGGCACCCGTTAGTGTCACCGCCCGAGAACTCTCGAGCATCTTATTTAGTGTTTCAGTATGGGGGCTAGAGCGGCAGCGGGACTGAGAGGACGAGAGGGCTAATCTCCTTCGCGGGTGCTGAGCACAGTGGAGACTACCCCTCTCGCTCCTCGACTTCATTCTGAACTCGCCTCGCTTCCACCAGTGGGGGGAAGACCGTGGCGCTGGATAAGGAAAGACTTGTGTGGGCCCGGTTCTCGTCACTCTGGCCGAAGCCAAGTTTTTGTTCCGATGATGGGGTGGCTCCAAGAGTCGCGGCCCTCGCGTCCTCCCGCTACGCCAGCAGCCACACGTCGCCGCCCGAGGCGCTGGAGACGGTCGTTTCGGCCCGGATCTTGCCCGCCCGCCCTCCCGACCATCCCCGCTGGAACGGTGGCAAGGACGGGGCACCCGTCCGTATCCTCCTTGAGCAGTAATGACGATGAGGACGATGGCGACCGTCGAACACAGTGGATACGTCGAGTCGCGGCATGCCGGGATCCATGGGCAGCGTGCGCTAGAACTCTCCATATCGTTGACTTCCCTTAGTTCTGAGGAAGTCGCCGGCCTCGTCGGCGTGGCATCGCAGGGACGTCACACGCCCTCCTCCTATTTGATGTCAGCGCCTTTGTCCGAAGGCATGCCGCGCGTGAAATGCATTTTGGGACCGAAACTTGGCCTAGGCACAAGAACCGGGCCTCGCGTAAACCCTGACTGGTCTCCAGCGTCAAGAGGGAGGAAAGGGATTTGTACTCCGACCATCATGACAGACATCTTGGCAAGCATCGCCTTGTCTTTGGTAGCTGCGCTGCACTTCTTCTGGATCGGGGGGCTAGCGCAATAGGCATCGGGTGCAGGCAATTGTCAGCAATCTTGCCGAGCAGGTCTTGGCAGAGGTGGTCGCGCGCAAGTTCGATGAACTTGACCTGGGTTCGAGCTTTTGTCACGTCGCGCAAGCGATGTGCTATGGACTTGGCGCTTGGTGAGATTTCCGACGCGGCAATGATAAGAGATAAGAGACGCGCTGGTCTTCTGGTAACCCCGTACTGTGCGTCACCATAATCCAAAAACGCTTTCGTCATGGCGGACGCTCGATCCGCAAGAAATACCAGGCGGTTGGCAGACGAGAGACAAGACGTGGACGTCATCATCATAAACTCCGACGACAATGATGATACCTCTCGCCCCGGGGAGGGTGATCGGTCGACTTGGAACTTCTCACCAAGTCCATCACCTCTGCCCCCTCCTGTTTGCGCGCCGCGGAGCCAGGTTGGATCCGCGTCGTAAGTCCGCCCCACCCCACGAAAATATGACAGCAGAGAAGAAGCTGACCAGCTCGTCCGTCGCGACCCAGGCTACCAACTAAACACCCGCAAACAAGCATCTTTTCGACTAAGCAGCCGACTGCGACCGCTGCTCGTCGACCTTGAGCCATACGCCTCTTCTCTCGCGATCATCTTGGTGCTCTTTCTTGCCCCCAGCTAACCGCCCACCACGACCATCCACACCAAGCAGGTCCATACGCGACCATAGACAACGACCGGGCAAGCGACCAGCAAGTACGGTCGAGGACCTAAGGTAAACACGACAGATCCGACGGGCGAGCCCCGCTGCGCGACCACAACTAACCGCCATGCCTACAGATCCGCGGCAAGAGACGTTGTGCTGCTGGTTTTTGAAGACTGCCTTAGACGCAGCCTCAAGACCTGCGATGCCGAAGAATGTATCATGGAAGTTGCGGAGCCCGACATACGTAGGGCCGAGCTCCTCTCTCAGCACACTGTCCACATACTTGCGATGTTCAGAGGAATTCGCGAAGCTGCTCGTGTTACGCAGCCATGGGGTTTGTTGGAGAGTGGATGCGATCGGTCGGGGAGGCGGGGTGGATTCGATGATGGCGCTGTAGGCTCGATCCCAAGAGTAGCACTCAAGAGAGGTATAATTCGGTCGAACTCGAAGTCGTCGGAGCTGACTGCGGAATTGAGCTTTAGGAGATCGTTCCGAAGGGTGCCACGGGCAGTCCCTGATGGCAGTTGACGGGCAGCCGGAAGGATCTGTAACTTCGAGAGAAGTAAGGGTGATGTTTTGGAGCTCTGCCAAACAATTAGTAGTGTGCCCTGAAATAGGGCTGGACTGTAATTATTACCATCATGACCAAGCTCGAGAAGCGAGTCTAAGGTGGGAGGGACGTTTTGGCATTCGCAGACCGACCAAAATGAAGTACGGAATGCATCGAGACCATTCCCAATTGGTTTTTCTTAATGATTGCTAGACGCAATTGGTCCATCATCGCGTTAAGCCCAGCCTCTGCGATTCTGGTGTTCTTGGGTTAAGAGGAACGATTTGGGGGGGCGGTTGGGAAACTCGAGGACGGGGGACGCGGGCGTTGTTCGAGTCCTTCCCAAATCGGATTGTTCTCGATGATCGCTATGGAATTCCGGTCAGTGCCTAATCGCAGAAGGTCGCGCCTTGAGGAGCGGCGGCTTCCCGACGCGGGCGGGGAAGGGTGAAAGTTGGGTTGTGTTCGTTTTTCGTTGTTGGTTGTTGCGTCCGGATTTCGCCGGCAACCTGCGTCTGACGTAATCACAGAAGCGCGGGACTTGGCTAGTCTTGTGCCATGGCAGAATCACGAGGCGGTGTGGGCTGGATCACCTTCGTGTTTGCTGTCAAATTTAGACAGGCGTTGCTATCGTCCTCAATGTACCCGGGACCACAGTGTACATAGTACTAGAAGTAAGATCTGTCATTGCGAGAGGAACTCCGGCAGTCGCGAGACGCTAGTCGGCCAAGACAGGATTTCAGGGCATGACGGTGGCCCTCCCCTGGTGATCTTGCCGGCGGTGATGGCGAGCGGTGACCCACAATAGTGCACACCGCCTTCGCAATTCTGCCGGTCGCGACGAGATCTGGCGCAAGCAATCGGCAAGCCAAAAGCGTGTGCGAGCCATTGTTCCGCCTCGACACACTGTTACAGCAGCTTTAGCGCCACCCCCGGAACGACGAGCCGCACAAAGCCACCTACGCAAAAAGTCACCCGGCCAGTGTCTGTCTCCTAACCACGGTCACCAGCTCTAGCAGCTTCAACACGTTTTGACTAACTTGGCTAACCGCTATGTTGGTACAGCTCCTTGGACCGCAACCCGTCACGGCGCACTCCAAACGCAAACACTTGCAGCGATCCGACGCCCGCGTCTCACGATGCAGCAGGGGAACCGGCCAACCCCTCCCTTGCCACACGCTGCCCTCCGTCCACAAAACTCTTGACACCTACCGTGCCCGAGCTGAGCGAGAGCCCCGGTGCGCGGCTTTGACGACACGCAAGCAGCATTCCCGCGGGGCGCCCCGTCACGTGCGGCCAACAAGAAGTACAAGGGTGGACTGGAGAGAAGTCTTGAAGTGTGTGGAGCGCAAGACCAAGCTTGTTCCGGAAGTGAACAGAGGGCTGGCTCGTCAATCTCGTTCAGCACAACCCACAAGCAACGATGAGTGCTTCCGCCATATCCTGCTCAGAAACAGCTCATGATTGTAACCTCTCTACGGACCGCTGCCTGGTACGAGCTTCGTGGAACTCTTCGGGACCAGAACTTGGCACAGGGGATAACAACTGGGCCGCACAAAGAGGCGGTGCATTTCCGAAGGACAAATGTCGGCACGGTCCTTGTGGGAGCGCGGCAAGTTGCAGAAGTTGGCTTGCACGTGAGTCTTCCGAGCCAACAAGGTGTTAAAGTTGTGAGTGTAGGCCAGGGGCCTTCGTAGGCACAGCTACCAAAGGAGGTCTTAGTCACGGCCAGTCCCCTCGGTGACCAGCACGGTACCGAGGATGAGACCCTCAATGTGTCGGCTCTGACAGATCCCCTATGGCAGCCCGTTCATCGGAAGGGTCTCATGAGTCGGTGCTTGGGGGCAGCCGCGAGCGCGGGGCGCCTGAAGACTCAAAGTCCGTAGGGACGCAGGTCGAGAATGGCTGGAGCTTCGCACGTGGCGTGTATGTCGTGGAAGGCAACCGATGTATCCGTCGCGATGATTTTGTGTATTCTGCCATCTCGATCCTTGATAAGGGTGTGGAACGGCAGCAGCAGCCGCGGGACTTGAAGGATGAGGTGTCCCTGCATGCCGCAGCTTGATAAATCCACCGCGTTCGACGACGACAAGGTTTGAGGAATGGAGCGACATGGTCCCGGTCCGGGCGCAGGGGATGGGGCGAAGTCGCTGAGCCTGTCAGCATGTCCCGCTAGGTACTGACGGACCTTGTCGGCGAGCTTGAGGAGCTCGGCGACGCGCGGCTTACGGCATGGCCTTGTCAGCGTCGGCTTCAACCTGCACCGGGCCTGCTGTCGTGGTATTGTCATCAAGCGCGCCTTTACTGCGGGGTGGGCAACGTAATGCTGGATCGACGCGGACGACGAGGTCGTTGACAAGGCTGTCAATGTCGGCGTCGCGCCTGACTCCCGATGCCTAGGTTCGCGCTAGCTCCCCGATCCTCAACTACAACGCAGCTACCGAAACACAGGTACGGCTTCTTCGACCGCACACAACTGCACGCTCCGCGGCAAGTCAACTGCTCATGAGGCCTCTACACTTCCAGCCCTCTCTACCTGTTGTGGTATAACTTCCTCGCTCCAAAACGGGAACCACGGACCATGTTTGGCAGTATTACAATCTAGAGTTTTAACTCCAAGCCTTCGCAAGGTGCCCACGTAACTAAGATACAAAAGCCCCTTTCCCCCAACTCAGAACCGTGGAAACGCCCTTTTCTTAGGGTACCCGGGCAGCTTAGGACTCCTCAGCTCATTCCGTTCTTCTTTCCATACATCGTCCACAAAATCCATAACTTGCTCCGTTACAGCCTTATAACTATACCCCAAAATCCTGGCCGACCAATACATTCTTACCCCGATGTCTGGATGCCGTGGTTAGCCTGCGTTAAGGAAGTAAGGGTGGATAACTTCATGTTTACCCACCTTCTCTCCTGCAACAAACAGAAGCGCTACCGCCATTTGGTATAGGAGATATCGCGCATCAGGCAAGCAGCCTGGACACTTATAAAGGGTCACCCATTCGTCAAACTTATCTAAGTAAGTTACAGATAATACTCCCTAATCCCTTAAGTAGTCGATAAGCCACTCACACGAGAATAAGAATGACAGATCCAGCATCTAGTAAACCGGATCCGAGGCAGTCTGCAAGTCATCAAGCGCAGCTTTAACGATAACGTGGGGTCCAGATCCTTCCGGCTCCTCGTATAGCTGATATACCCACTTGCAAATCCCCTCTGGGAGCTGAGCTGGGGAACCTTGCCTAATAAGACAGGTGAGGATCTGCACATCTAACTCCGGACGGTTAAGAAAGGGGTAAGATATATACACCCTCCTCCTATAAACAAATTGTAAGAAAACTAATAGTCGTAAGATTAAAGTAACTTACTAAGCTTCTTTAAGACGGCGCCAAGCTGGGAGGTTGCTGAAAATATCTGGAACGTTTAGTAGTCGTGTCTTTATAAGTAAAGATAAGCTAATCTTCTCATCTAACCTTAACTTACCATTATAAGGTAAACCCTTCTTATCTAAACTCAGCTTTCACTTATAAGGTAGAGATTCTTCATCTAGGATTCGAAACTTTCACCTCTTTACATGCTTAATAAGCAGAAATATAATAAGACTAGCTTTAATAATAGTAATAACAGTTATTACGGCAGGCCTAGCTGCTTTGATATTACTTTACAGTCTGTGGCCATTCTTAATGGCATTGAGGGAGAAGATGTATTTATTAAAGCTAATAAAACTAATGGGGGGGGGTAAGACTGCTAGTTAAGGGGGGGGGGTTAAGGAGTTTTAACATAGTTGCTAGATGTTAAACTGTTAGAAGGAGGAAGTGTGGTGGAAGACTTAGAGTGACATGCTTAAGCTTTAAATCACGTTCGGATCTAAACTACGTTACTAATCTCTTATTTAGTTAGTTCATTCCATTACGTTAAGTTTTAAATGATTCTCTTTAATTAGTTTATTTTATGTTAATTAAATTGTCGTACTAATAAAGTAATGCACACTAAAGCCATTAATCTTCTCCTTAAGGAATACCCTACCGCATACCCAGTTAGTACTAACTTACGTCTATATTACTAAACTTTAACGTTACGTATATAATTACGCACATTACCCCATCACTCTGTGTTCTTAGTAGCTTTCTCACTTACTTTAAGAACCATCCCAGGCTAAGTGTAGTGTTAAAATTAACAACCTAAGCTATAACGTCCCGCTTTATTATCTCACAGCTAACAGATGCCGACACCACACAGATTACCAAAATCCACATTACCACTATAGACCCAAACCCTCTCTTATACACCCAGTTCCCCACGCCTAAAAGCCTCGTGACCCTTTAGGAGTTCCTCGCCATGTATACAGCTAGTTAACTAATTAAGTTAAAGTCTAAAATACTAATTACTTAAGATGTAAAGATTAATCTGGTTATTACCTTTATTAAATAGGAATCTCCATCATATCCTAAAAAGTTTAAACTAGAGGAAGATTTCTAATATTTAAAAGGGTGCTACCACTAGTATCTCGACGGCTATATAACTCTCGCTAAAGAGGCGAAGAAGCAGTTCTTTAGAGATGGACTATGTTATGGTGAGTGGCCAGTCACAGCAGCTTATCTACTAATGGCGGTCTGCGCTATATATCTAATTACCATTTTACGTCTCGACTTGAGGCTAACCGCCATTTTTAGCAGAAATAAGCTTTATTTGTACATATCCCGGCTTCCAGAGGCAGGGCGCGGGCTCCTTACTTATGTAAACCGTGCTTAATATGGCCGACGCCAATAGCTTACCCGTCTACCTCGTAAGCATTAAGAACGCAGTTCTAATATATAAGATTTTTAGCTTTATAGCAATTGGTAATTTTAAGATGGAGATTCCTGGATAACGCGGCACCAAAGTTTCGCCGTCGATAGTGTATCGAGAAGTATACATGCTGCGCAGACGGCCGTTAGTGATGGAGCGGAGCAGGGCAGCTTTAAGTTCTCCTGCTGCTCCGGCTATATATTGCTGACCAATTTAGCGTAGCTGCTGGACGGTTCCATAGGCCATATATACAAGCACTGAGTGGGTGATGCCCTTTCATGCTCCTAAACACATCACAACGAGATATTCGGAACGGAAGGTCGGGGCAAGAGGTGTTTATTACGCAGCACTCGACATATTTTATTTTGTTTCCCTCAGGGAGGGCGAAGGTGAGGGGGCAGACTAGTCGAAGCCTTAGTTCTCATCATTTCGGCCAAGTTTTGGTCCAAGACCCTCCGTGCCACCGATGATGATGGCGCTGCACACGGGTACCCCTTCCTTCCCAGTTCAGCAGCTGTAGCTTGCGATTTATCGAGCCTCTACGAGTCCTGCCCGCTGCCTACCCGTTACTCAGACCAGTCGAGGCGGGCTCGGACGCGCAACACCGCGACTTCGACGCCGACACCTCGTCAGCCGTCGTCGCCGTCGGCTTCGGCCTGCACCACACCGGCATGAGTATAAGTTCGTAAAGGCGTAAATGCATCACGTGCAACATGAACTCGACGGCACAAAGGGACGTATCTCCGATACCGTACACCAACCATGCCGCCTTGGAGATTAACGCATCCCCCGGTCTGTTTGTTCACCCTTGTACGACTGAGTTCCATGAAGCTCGACCATCCTCAACACTTGACAATGCCCCCTTCCGAGCCTTCGAGGCTCAGTGGCAAAACAAAGAAGCGCGACGCTTTGCCCGACAAGATCGCTCTAGCAGGGCTCCCCTCGGGATTAGCGTAGGCTTTCGCCTGTAGCCTCCCCTGAACCAGGTTGTGTCGCCGCCGCAGCACCTGCAGTTCAATGCTGTGGTCGACTAGCCCAGCAAGCTGACTATCACGCGACCGCTCCATCATCATCCCGCGCACGAGGCTAGTTGCCGCTGGCCCCTCCTACGCGACAACGACCTCAGAACGCACTGCTCCTGCCTCGCTAGGAGCGGCCAACATCTTCCAACCGACTATTGCCCTTCTCAGAGCCCAAGAGCGAGCGTCGTTGGCAGCATGACGCCCACTGCTGAAGCAGACCCACAGAAGCTTGTAGGCAAGTTGAGCCACGTTGAGCTTAGCATCGAGATGCAGAGATCTTTCCCGGCGCACCGCCGAGGTAGGGTCAGCGGATCGGACGACGGATGCGGCAGAGGTCGGGCAACAATTCTAGTTTAATTGCTCGATGTGTTATTTACAATAATGATCGAGTACAACCCCCCTTCCTCACACTCTTCTCACACTCTTGTCTTCACTACAATGACTGACCGCCCCAGTCAACAGTCAACCGCTCCCTTGCCCATTGCTACCCCCCCGCCTCGCGACGTAGGCCCTCATCCGCAGCGCCTGTCTGGCCACGCCGCCTCGGAGACAATCCGCTCCGCGCTTGCGGCTGACCCTAGTACCAACGCGCCATAAAGCAAGGTCGTCATGGTGGGCAGCGCCAGATGATTCGTTAGCTCGCGGGCAGCATGACGCCCACTGCTGCAGCCTCAAACAGCGCCATGATGCTTTCCAGGGCCCCATCGAAGTCAATAGCCACAGAGGGACTTTATTATAATAGAAGAGCTGTTGCAGGGCATTTGGTCGAGCCAGAATAGCGAGGTAATGGTATAGCCTTCCTGTTGTTGGGGATCTATCCGACGCTTTGCTTTCGGAGCCACGCCAGAGCTTTGTCAGGAACCGCATGCCTTGTTACTTCTCGTGCTAACGCTGAGGGCCCCGTTTTTGGTACAGGCTAGAGATCATGTGGCTACGATCTTGGTCTTGGAATTATCTAGGTTGCGGGAGGTTCGGATAAGCCCTTGGAGGTTGAGCCCCAATTGCGCGGCGCCTTCTCTTCGCCGGCGAAGGGGCTGTTGCCCGCTTCAGGTTAGAGTCAGCGAGGATGGCCTGTAGCGGTATCATCGCGGACGGAGGGAGGACGGTAGCAGCGGTTGAGATCCTGTTCTCTGCGCGTCTAATGTAGTACTGCGCTATCTCTAGCTCAGAGATGTCGTATGATTGGCGGTCTGAGGGATGCTTGGCTCGCTCGATCAGTTGCAAAGCTGTCGTGTCATTTTCGGGATCGTCGGCACAGAGACGTAAAATTGAATACGGCTCCACTCCTAGCTGTCTCCGAATCTCGCTCATCGTTTTCGACCCGCGCACTCGCAAAAGCGTTAGCGGGAGATGGCGAATTGAACCAGTTTTCCACCAAGCTCGCCAATGCGCTGCGCACGTGCTTCGCCTGAGATACTGACCTTTGCCCACATTGGCAGTTGGGCTGGCATCGGTCTTGGAGGCTCGGCCCTGTACCTTGCAGGGCTGGCCTGCGTGGCGTCTAGGGGCCCACCACTGCGCAAAAAGGAGCTCACACAGCTGTGGGCGCCTCCATCTGTGAAGCGCTCAGCTCCGCCGCCCATCAATCCGCCTGCATCACAAGAAACTCACCCAACTCGTGAAATCTCTATTACCAGGCTGAAATCTCTGTTAACCTCGTCTACTAGATCTTAATGGCCAACCAGACTCTCAGGACCCTCCTTCCGGCCGCCTCTAAGTGTCTGGTTGATGCGCCGTCTGAGTTGGGCCCTGAACCATCGTTCCGCACACAATCGCCCGTCCCGAAAACGCAGAAAGATGTGAGGCTGCATCTTCAGCGGAAGCACTCTTCACAAGTCTCTTATGGTCATCGATACCAGAGCCGAATCAAGTCAGTGGAGGAGCAATGGAAGGACATATGGCGTATCCTCTTTCCGGGAAAGAAACCACCACAATCAGTCTATCTGCATAGCGATACTGAGGAGACAATCTACCGATTGCGAGCATTCTGGTCCAAACACAGGGAAAATATCATTAATAAAACAGTCCAACAAAGTGGTCTGTTTCGCGCTGGTGATTCCAGCTGCGTTGCTAACCTCTTCGATCTGGTGGTGGACGATTTTCTCACTCAGTTTGAGGCTGAATCAAGCATCAGCAACCGCCCTAACATCCCGCGAAGCTTGTCGTTCACCGACGCGGTGTGGGAAGACAATGATAGTGTGATCTCAGCAGCAAATCCATACCTCGCATTAGAGTTTGGCGATGTTCTGGACTACAACCGCACTCCTGCGTACCTACGCACTGGTTTATTCCCCGGAGGACTGGAGGACTTCTCAGGGTTCGAAACCAATGCCAGGTTCATGAGCTCTTGTGATGTGGTATCCGACTCAGTGCATTATTTACTTTACGACACGCTTCAAGACTTCTAGCAAGAAATTGGACAAAGAGCAGCGCAGGGTAAGGGAGGCTAGCGTGGAGAGGGGTGTGGGGAGAAGGGTGAAGAAGGGGATGCACCGCCTTCGCCACCGCGAGCACACACGGCCCAAGGGCTTGTTGCGCAGGGGGCATGGGGGAGCGGAGACTTAACCAACACATGTCGAATGCCGATGCTAGATGGGACCCAGCGTCGCGAACCTTTCAATTGCTGAATGATCCGAGTGTCACTGGCAAACAGGGAGAAGGGCATGCCAATATTGTACATGGTCGCTTTCTGATAGGACTAAGACGACGGTGCTCACCAGGGCCAGCTTCCACATTCTCTTGGTCCGCGCCGCCATGCGTTCGACGTCTTCATGCGCGCGAGCGTGCTCTACGCAACCTGACTTGTGTTGGCAGATACCCGTTCCGCGAACCCCCGCCCGCCATAATCACCGGAAGCATGGTCTGTAGAGTACCCAGACAGGCTTGCGCAGTGTCGACAAAGCTATACCCGTGTGGCCGGCTGACCAAAACTTAGCTGGCCAAAAGTGAACCGGGCCACGATCGAGTGAGGCCAGAAACTTGGTCACCCCGGTGGCGCGGAAAGCGCCCGCCCGCTCTTCCTTCAACTGCGCGCGTGCTGACGCCGCTGGGCTGCCGCGGCAGCCGCTGACGGCAGAATTGAGCCCAGTTCTCGTCCCTTGTGCCAAGTTTTGGGCTAGTCTCGGTCTTTCTGGGACCGGGCATTCGGGGACTGTCTGGTTTGATAGCGCGGGGCTTTATTGTCCCGGCCTCGACCACGGCGCATTGGGAAGAGTCTTTACTTTGGCCACCATGTGCTGAGCTAGGAAACGTCTGAACTAGACATCTAAAGGCGATTATATCGAGGCATTAGAGATAAGGTGGCGTGTAGCAGTCAATGTGGAGGACGATGGGAGAAGGGGGTGCGACTGGTCCTAGACTGTTGTCCAGCCAGCTCGAGTTGCAATATTGTGGGTGTCGACATGAAGCGGTATCAACGGCGGAACAGGACGGGGGCGAATGTCGGGCTCTTTTTTTTACAGATCGACAGGTTCTTTCAGCGTGGGCGATGGAAGGCGATCTGCACATCGAGGTTGAGGGGGAACGGTCTGGGTGTGGGGACGAGTTTCTCCGGTTGGAGGAGCCGCGGGAGGGAGATGGCTTGCAGACCTCTTGCTGTGATGTTGGTGGTGTGGGTAGTGTTGCTAGGCTTGGTCTCCCGTAGTGCGCCGTCCGGGGGTTTGTAGTCTTGGATGCCCTTCTACGCCTGCTTTATCTGAAGAGATTTTCCTGTTCTGCGGTTAGAGGTAATCCTAAGTGGGTGGATTGTAGGCGCCCTGTCTGACTGCCGGTTGCTTGACTTGGCGATAACTTGACGAAGGACCTTTACTAAGTATAGATACGGTGTTAGACATGAATATCCCTTGTGCTTTTCGTCCGGGTTACCCTTACCCGGCTTGAACTTGCCACATGCAGGTATATGAAGCGTTCCGCCACGTTCTTCACCTCCGTGTGCTGTACGGGCATTGTGTTGAGGATTTTGTGGAGGGCTGCGCGGGGCCTAGCGGATTGAAGGTTGGTGGATGTCCAACGAGCTTGCCCTGGCGAGGAGGCAGTGTAGTATGTTGGGACACTTCGACGTGGCAGGCTCCGAGGCCGGGACCGAGGCCGGCGGTGTCCCTGTCGCCGAGCGTCTGGACCACTCGAAGTGGCGGCGCTGAATGGGTGAAATCGTTTTTGCCCTGTAGAAGCTCGTGTCGCCCGTCTGGTCGAACTCAACTCGCGGGATCGCAAGGCGCGCGCCTGTCTGGCCGAGAATGCGATGCTGCCTACTGTAGTTGCCTCTTTGAAGACGACTTGGGTGATGACAGAGCAGCCGCTTGCGGGAAGAGGTGGGAGGACTGCTCGGTATAAAGCATAGCATGACGGCGCGGTAAGGGAGACCCGCGTCCGGAAACAGGATCGAGGTGACTTCGGGGCCGTCGAGGGTGGGTGTCGAGGGCAGCGGGGCAGGTCGACTTGCTCGATGATGCGGTAAAATTGCTGGCTGTCCGGTGAATTGCGGTGATGCGCCCCTGTGTGTTAACCAATTATCTAGCACCTCTCTTATCTCTTATCATTATACCCCGTCGGTGGAAAAATTATCCAAGCTAGTAGGTTGCTCACCCCACATCACCACCCCCAGTAGTTCTCGTCCCTTGTGCGTAACGGGGTGCGCTACACGGAATTCGACCCCGCTCTCTTTCGCCGTGCTTGGCCTTTTCGCTTGTACCACTAGTTATCCCCAATACCTAGTTCGCGCTAGCTCAATAGTGAGCGTATTTGGTGGACGGAGGGCAACTAGAGGGTGCAAGCGATCGGCGAAGCTCTCGAGCTTGTCGGCGGGTTTGCCGAGAAGGTCGTAGCGGAGGTGCGCAAGTTCGACGATCTTGGGTGGGGTGAGCGTCCGCCATGACGAAAGGTTTGTGGTGGTGACGTACAGCGCGGGGTTACCAGGAAGACTAGCGCTTTCTTATGGGCGGTGGCTTGCGTTAGTCCCGCGGCCCACGCCTGCCCCGGCGGCGTGGACAGCGTTGTCGTCAGGCTCTGTCCCCCGTAAGGGGCTTGTGGGCACGGATGCGTTCATGCCCAGAGACAAGCAACAAGCCACCTACACTGCAATTTTATTCGCGCTGCACTAGTTATTTGTTTATTTCCGTTCAGACTAACGCTTGTTTTCCTCAAGCAGCTAGTGATGGCAAAGTCTGTCAATCCTTTACATCTGCATTACATTTTTCGGATTTCAAGACCGATTACCGCCGCATGCGTTTGTCGAAACCGGCGAACCAAGTCAAAGGCACCGCTAATCGGCGATAAGCTTATCGTCGCTCACCTCGCTTCCAAACGCGGTCGAGTTTCCGCCGACATGGATGACGAATTGAACCAGTTCAGGGGTAAGTAAACAGCAAGCGCAAGCCGGGTAGCCAGGCAACACCCCGCACGAAGTGATGGTAGGACCCGCATCAAGAACAGACCCCTGCGCCTCCCACCGCAGCCGGATCCGGTCCCCGATCCGCCGACGCGGTACCTAGTAACTCGCCAATACGCTGCGTATGTGCTTCATCCGAGATATTCAACCTTGGCCTGAAGTGTTCGAGTCAATTCATACAGTGACCCCGCTAACCTAACATTACCAGGTTTTGGGCTTAGGCTCGGGCTTATACTTTGCAGTTCTGGCTGCGTGGCGTCAGGGAGCCCACATGATGGCGATGTCGTTCCGTCTAAGAGCACCAAACCGAACGTTCACGACACTTCTCGCCCAGTCTTTAAAGCCCTCCTTGCCCACGTTTTTCGGACCGGGATGCCATAAAGTGCCCGCATCTAAACGACACCCAAGCGACGGCTACCCAAGCGACGATTACCCGTCCGTTTTACTCGACATCGAAGCTGGTGGGCAGAGGGTAGCCATTTGCCAAGTCTGTAGTCGGTGCCGCCAAGGGTGGCCAGTTTTCTAGCTCCAATCAACCGCCCTATGTCCCAGTTCTCGTCACTGCGTGCTGAGAGCGCTGCCGGCCGACATACGATGCCGCGGCCAGATGACCCCCAGGGTATTTCTTAGGGAGCTCGGTTGACCTGGTTTGTTGCCACGACCGCCAATACGATCGACGCCCTAGACGAGGAGGAGCGGCCGGTGATATGAACACGAGCCCGGACCCAGGCGTATTTGCGGTCATCCTCACTGCAAAGTCTTCCCTTTCGTAGGATGATGGGGTTGCGGGCCGCTACGGTCGGCGTAGACTCGAGGTGTTTAGAGAGGCTGTTGTCATATGATATTTAGAAGAATTGGTGAAGAGTGATGGTAGTATATTTTGTGCTATGTTTGCTACATATTCCGCCGCAATATCCATCACCATAATCGCATTCGTCTCTAGCGGAGGGCAAGTTACTACATTTTCGTAAAGCGAGGTCGGCTGGCACACATCGCAGGCATTGTGGCCTAACGTCATTTCCCCCACCCTACGCCCGCGTTTCAACAGCATTTTCGGGCAAACTAGCGAACCTCAATAGCCGGCTCAGCGGCGCCTACAAGCTGGACTAGAAGTACAACCTAACTAAACAACGGCGGCTTCCAGATAGTCTCGTTGCTGAAACCGGGTTGAACTTGAGAGCCACGTTGGCAAAGTACCGGGGGTTGCGCTTAGCCAAGCCGTAGCTGCTTGATGTAGCTGTAGAGCGAGATGTTGGCGTCGGGGAAATAAACGACCGTACAGTATTGGTAGTCAGTCAGTTTAGTTAAGGAAGCCAAGTTTTGGGTTAGGAGGACGGTGTGCCGGCGCGGGCTAAGAAGACTCCGAAGACGCCTCTAAGGTGCCACGGCCTCGGCTCTTAAGGACTAAAACTTGGCACAGGGGACGAGAACCGGGTCTCTAAGCCAGCTTGGCGCACACGACCACCTCCCCGCCCTTTTAGTCACGATCGAGGCATTGAACGGGCCCCGTTACCGACGCTACTGCGAGACGCCGACCCCCATTCCAGCGGCGCCTGTCATGTTAACAGTGGCCTCGCCTAAGGACTCCCGTTAACAGCCCTGCCAATATGCTCGCCTTCACTATAGCCGACGGCCGCATAGCCTACTGTTAACGAAGATAGCGTTTGCAGAGCCAGCTTTAAAGTCCTCTCAGTTCGCGTGCACCACGCTCCGCCCTCCCACACGTCCCCCAGGCTCCTTAGTAATAGCTAAGATTGGGGTTTCTAGTAAAGACCTGGTTTCTATCTACTGGATCACGTGCGCCAAGCCCTCTGCCGTCATCGTAAGATTAGCATCGCCGGCCACGTGCGCTTACACGACGGGCTAGTTAGATTTAACACGTCTTTATCACTACTCCCATCGTCACTTATAATGCTTAAGGTAGTAATCCTAAGGTAATACATATTTTGTAAAATGGTCTGTAATGTCTTAAAGTGGCTTTAGCTTGATACTCTTCCAGTTTAAAATGTCACACTTCGGCCCGCCCTTACCTGTAAAGTGGCCGTTAATATAGTTAAAGCGTTTTACCCAGGCTAGCCTACCGTTTTTTATAAACTTAATTGTCTTTTAGCAGAAGCTGCACCAGAAGTGCGACTTAAAGTTATAACTAATACAGTAGTTAGTGTAGCGTTTCTTAACTGTAGCTGTGTCTTTAATACTGTGATCTTTATTAAGATAGTAGTGGAAGGTCTCACAGCAGTAGTAGATCTTACTATATAATATATTCATGTTAGGCTTATCCTTATCCATAACGCACTTAACGTAACGCTAGAACTGGATCTAGATATGTTAGTTATTCTCGTAACGCTTCTAATTATTCTTACTGCTAAAGCGCTTATCACAGTCCTATTACGACCTGCACCCGACACAGGCCTCGAGAGGACTAGCGCAGGTTAAGACAGAACGTATAGCAGGACGCCAACAGGTAAGGGGCGTTCCGAAGACGGCTTGTTAAGCTAGCACTCTTAGACAGGGGGTTTAATGTCACTGTAGGTCGTTATTACTATAATGTATAAAGGTGAGTCTGAACAGTAGGATATAAATGAATAATTAAATATTAGCGTAAGGAACTAGAGTCCCTTACAGTAGTTGTGGGTATAACTATAACTATCTATACTAACTAGTTAAGAGGTACTTTATACCTTATTTAATAGTCTATTACTTAGTGAGGAACTAAGTAACCTGTTATTAAGTACTCTTTACTTAAAGGTTCTTTAAATACTTAGTAAGTGAGCACTTTTATTAAGACTAAGTAACTACTAATTAGTTATAAGAGCTTTAGGTCTTTACACCCCTAGCCCAGTGTGTAGTACTATGTGTACTGTCTTCCTATACTGTTCCTTATGTAAGGGATCTATTAGGCTGCTCTAGCCTAAGTAATAGCCTACAGGGTCGTTACACGATTCCCCCTCTTTAACATTCTTTTTCTATAAAGAATCTTAGTAAAAGCGTTCCTTCTTTCTTAACGTAATTATACCTACTAACTGTATATAAAAGTGTATTTTGAAAAATAGCACCTCTTATTACCGTAACCTTACAGACTTTACTTTAACTTTTAGATTATAAATATTACCTTATAATTATTATTCTTTAAAATTACTTTCTTATCTTATTACTATATAATTAAATAACTGCTTTAAATGTTTACTAGTAAGGGCTTTATCTTTATATAACATGTTTAGTTATAATAATACTTTCCTTTAATAGCTCTTTTTTAAGAAACGTTATCTTAACGTTAAGTATAACGTTATTATATAGAACTTAAAGTTAAAAACCTAAAAGTTTTATAAAGTTACTATTTAATTTAAATAGATTAAAACCTAATACTGTAGGATAGAGAAGTAAGCTTTTTCTACGTTTGGTTAGGAGGTAGAGATCCTCCGTTTCCAGGAGCAGAAGGAGGCCTGTCTGGCTACTCCTCCCAAGGCTAGCGAGTCCTTCGACTAGGGAGGCTTTTTAACAAGAATACCTGCTAGTTCTTTTTCTAGGGGGTTATTATAACCGATAACCTTTTCTTAACTTAATTTATAGCTTCTTTCCTCTTATAGTTCTATAAGGTAATAATAATGTGCTTATTTCTTTTACTAACTTTTCTTTTTAACAGTACTTATAAAGCTTTAAAGGCCTATCTTCCTTACTAAGTTTAAGGTCCTTATAACCCTAGTTAAAGGTTTTAATAAATGTCCTTTTATACCTATTAAAGAGTTTCCTATTACTTCTTAGGCTTTAAATCCTATGGTAATCTTACTTTTTAATATAGTAATTTAGATATTAGATTTTGTTTTTTTAATTCTTATTATTAGTTTTAATTAGTTTAGATTCTTTTAATAGAACTCTGTAATCAGGTTTAGGTATTTAAGGTTCTTAACTAGTTCTTATAAGTTACCCTTAAAGCTGTAATCTAACCACTTAACAAGATATTTAAATGTATTCTTTCTCCTTTATAAATTTATAACTTCCTTAATATTATACTTATCCTTATTAACGTTGATTTTAATCTTCTTTTCTAGAGGAACTCCCTTTAAGGTAGGTTTTAAAAGTGAGATGTGAAAAACCTTAATTTGCATTATTATACTGGCGGGTAGGTTTAGTTTATAATTAGAGGTGGTGACCTTCTTCTTAATTTAGAACAGTTTATACCTTTTAAAGTTAAGCTTCTTATTAGGTTATTTTAAATATAGGTTTTATAAGAAAAGGTAAATGTAATCCCCCTCTTAAAAAGTTAATCCTTTAACTTATTCGTTATTATAATAAAGTCCTTTCTTAAGTATTAGTTATTTAGTTTAATGTTTATTAGTAAACTTTTTTATTTATTTATATATAAACTTAAGTTTAGCTTACAGGTAGTTATATAATTCCTATATCTGGTTTATGTAGATTACGGCTTAGGGGGTGCTGGTAAGTGGGCTTTAACGGAGTTTAAGCTCCTTACTGTAATTAGTGAAGAATAGTGATATACCTGTTAACTTAACTAACGTTATATTATAAGTTATTTACACTGTTAGTAATAACTTAAGTTAATTATTTTATTTAAAGTTAATATAAGTTTAAAAATATATTATAAATATCTAATTAACTTACTCTGTTTAACTGTCTATTTATAGGTAAAATGCTGTTAAAAGCTTACTTTTCACATTTATTTTTTATATTAATCCTTATTAAAACTTTAACATAATTAACTTATCTTAATTTGTAACGATATTATCTAACTAAAGGTGTTATAAAACTATCTTTTTCTTAAAGATATAAGTAAGTTACTCCATTATTATATCTTTTAAGATTAATAGAAAGTAGGCCCATTTTATTAATCTGTTAACTATTATAAAGATTTAGTTATAAGTGACTCTTATAACAGGGTCCTTAAACTCTAGGATCTTAATGATAAAATTAAATAAGATTAAGCTTTATAATACTTATAATATAGGGAGTAGTTTAAAAAGCTTATAAGGCTTATAACGCTAATTCTACTTTTAGTAGCAGATATTACAGTTATTAACTATCTCCTTAACCAGCTTTTTTATTCTTAGGAAGGTGTACGCTTATTAAACCTGTGTTAAAGTTTTAGCTTAGCCTATATATCCTTTAAGTTAAGACTTATAAACCTGCTAGATATACTCCTTCTATTTATCTAAGTTATAAATATACAGTTTCTTTTAATATTAAAGTTTTACTCTTAGTTTAAGTGTGCTATTTACACCTTTTAGCAGCTGTTCCAGCTAATAACTAGTTTCATTATAATTTAGGTATATTAGGCACTCCTTTCCATAATCCTATACATATCTTAAGAAGTCTCTTAAGGGACACTTATACTTATAAGTGCCTTCCACTAACCTTTTTGCCTAAAAGTCCTGTTATTACTAATAGACGTTATACTTTATTTATAAGTTTATATAAACGTTAATAATTTGTTCCAGCATTTAATTATCTAACATTTATAACGTGTGTTTTAATGTACCGTTTTTTACTTTATTAAACATAATAACGAGGATTAGGACTGGATTAACATCCTTATAGTCCTGTCTTTAACTAAGGGTATTAGCTTATCTATTATCTTTTCTTTTAATATAGTAAATCTGGAAATGGAATAAGGTTATTAACTCTACCTATTATATTTATTATAAACTGAGTTCCTTTATTAGGAAATATTAAAGGTTATTATAGTTTAAAAAGACCTAGACTGGTTTTTCCATACCGCTTAGATATAGTACCTATTTAATAAAACATTAAATAATTATTATTAATTCCTTATTATAAATTAAATATTATAAAACTAGGCTATAAATTCCTTTTAATAAGAAGGTAACTAGGTAGCGTTTCCCATCGTCCTGGACTTAACTAAGTTCTTTACTGATTGTGAACTTTAAGGAGTCTGTTTCAATTTAAAAGGGCTTTAAGAAATTAAAGAGGGTTAAGACTAATACTATAATAAAGGCGTGTTTAAGGTCCTTAAACACCTTTTACTGTTTATTAATTTACTTAAACGGCTTTCCTTCACCTGTAAGTTTATAAAGTAATCTTACAATTTTCGTAAAGTACCTAATAAAATAATAATAAAAGTTTATAAAGCTAATAAAGGCTTATAACTCTTTCTAATTCTTTAAAGTAAGTTAATCCCTAACTACCTCTATCTTCTCTAATTATATTTTAAGCTTTTTAAAGGTTACTTTAAACCTTAAGTAATTTAATTCTTAAATATAAAAGTGGCTTTTCTCTAAATTTACTATCAGCTTCACTTTCTTAAAAGCTATCAGAACCTGTCATATATACTTTTAATATTTTTTTAAAGTTTTAAAATAAATTAAAACGTTATTTAAATATATAAAGATAAACTTATTAAGGAAAGGGTAGAGAATACTGTTAATAAGGCTTTAAAAGGTCGTAGGGGCATTTATCAATCCTATTAGCATAACATAATACTGGTAATACCTATTATAAGTTTAAAAAGCCATTTTATACTTATTTTCCTCCTTCACTCTAATGTGGTTAAATCCTATAGGGAAATTAAAGCTAGAGAACCAGTTTGCCTTAACGATCCGTTCTTACATTTCTGTAATAAATAGTAATAAGTAATAGTTTTTAATTATATTTTTATTTAATATTTAATAATTAATAACTATACGTAGCTTACCGTCTCCCTTTTATAAGATAAACAGTACTAGGTACCTTACTAGGGACTAGGACTCTATAATAAACCTGTTTTTTAAGTTCTTATTAATATACTCCCTTAAGGCCTTAGCCTGTTAGGGGTTTAGGTGGTAAGGCTGGAAGTTATAAAGCTTCGCTCCCAGCTTTAACTTGATTTTATGGTCCTATAGTCTGTAGTTTAGTAATTACGGTATCTTTTTTTAAAACAGGGTAAACTTCCTATATTCCGTAAGTACTTTAGATAAATTAACTTTTTCGTTTATCTATAGATCAGCCTCTTACTTTTTTCCACCTTTTAAATTGTCATTTAAGTAATACGGTAGACCTTCTAGTCCTTTAACCGTCTTAATAAATCTAACTTAAACTATACTTAGTTTTAAGGGTTTAATGTGCTTTTAAGTGCTTTATATATCTTTAGAGTAGTTTATTACCTTCTTAGCTTTTTTTAAACAGTAATTATAGTTAAGGGACTTATTAAAGGTAAGGTAGCTACTCCTTTAGTTAATTACAAGGTTATACTTCTCCAGTTAAGGTAAACTTAGTATTATGTTATAACTTATAACTAATGTAACGTTAAAGTCCACTTATTATTTATCCTTATCTATTTTAATTAAAAGTGGTAAGTAATGGGTGACTTTACTGTTATTATACTAATATAAGCCTCCTTCTCTATTTTAAATAAGAATAGCCTCTTTATACTTTTTATTAAAGAGTTTCCTTTAGTTAACTAATAAGGGGTGTACTAGATTAGAAGCACTCCCACTATTAATTACTGCTTTTACCCTAAATGGCCTCCCTTTTCTATCTGTTAAGTTAACACTAACAGAATAATACTTATACTCCTTTATTATTTAAATTATAATAATTATTTATCTTTAAGGTCTTATCTAGCTTAACCTTTAAGTGCCTCTCTTTTATCTTAAGGTTTTTACTAACTAGTGAACTATTAGTTTCCGGCCCTTCTAAAGGGCCTACAGCCTTTTCCTAATTCCTTTTAAAAGAATAAGTAATTTTAATAAACTTAGTAATTAACCTTCTTTAAGTTTTTACACCTTAATGTCCAGTCGACTTTAAACAGTATAATATTCTTAAAGTCTTTAATAAGTTAATAATATACTTTATAAGCTTAAATTATAATAATGTCTTTTTACTCTTAGATCCGTTAGTAATCTTCCCACTTTTACCACTCTCTGGCTTTTCCGTTAAAGTGTAACAAACATATTATAATTAAGCAGTTATTAAGTACTCCTCCTTGCTAGTACGTAGTAAGAGCCTAGTTAATTATAATAACCTTCTATTTATTACTAGATTCTCTTATTAGGAAGTAGGAGACTTAGTAATAAGCCAGTTCTAACTCTATTTTTATAACAGTGTAATCCTGTCTTTATACGTTAGGGAAGTGGTTATAAAGGGCCTTAGGTTTATAATATTAGTTAAGAGCATAGTTATTATATATACAGTTAATCCACAGTACGTCCCTATAACTAAGGTAGTTAATGTTAACTACAGGTACTATAGTTATAAAGTACAGAATAGGAGAAGTAACGCTTTATTTCTTCTCTTCTTCCACTTACCTCTAGGTACATTATTTCTCCTAAACCTTTTCTTAAAACTTAAGTAGTAATAACTTAACTTATTCTTCCATAAAGTAGCCTTCCTTAATAAGTTAATACTTAAGCTAATTAGTAAAGTAAACTTTATTATAAAATTATAACCTAATTTCCACTACTCTGTCTTTAAATATTACAGTAAAACCTTTAACTTATAAGTCCTCCACTTTATCTATTAGCTTTTAATATTTCTCTTTTAGCTCCTAAACCCTCTGTTAATATACTTACTTCGTGCCTTCTTAAGGGACCTTTAAGGTACTAGTCCAAGGCACACTGTCTTTAATATAAGGTAACTATCTAAGCTGTCCTTCTTCCAGGGAGGTAAAGGTATTAATCTATTTAATATGCTTAAAATGTTTAAAAGTCTTAAAGGGTACTGTTAAGAAGAACTTCTATCTCTTTAATTTAATTTTTTCAGTTTATTCCCTTTTACCTTTTAAAGCTTACTTTACTGTTTAGGTAACTTAGAGGGCTAATTATTTAACTCCTTCCACTATCCTAATAATTTCTAAGTTAGGGTCCTTCTTAGACTTCTTTAATTCTTAGGCTTACAGGGTAAAGTTTTTAAAACCTACTATAGCTAATTAGAATATCTTTTCCTAAAGTTAGTCTTTTATAACCTACACTTTTAACGGTTTTAAGTTTCTACCTTAAAGTCAGTTTTTAATAACCTACACCTTTATAGTTAACTTTTCTATAATACCTTTAAAGACTGGATATACCACGTTTTAAGGTTCTTCTTCTCCTTCTTTATCTCCTAAGTTACACTTATCTATCTAAGTACAGTTTTTTTCGTTACCTACCATCTTAATATAGACATCTTTAAAGTTAAACCTAACGTGCTTTCCTCCTTTTAAAACAGGTTTTTAACTAACTTATTTTAGTAACAGACATTACTACATTATATAACCTTTTTTATTACAGTTAAAACACTGGACTTAGGACAGGTCTTTAAACTGTTTTTACTATTACTATTATTACAGCTTATTACAGTTAGGTTAATTCTGATAGTTTACTATACTAATGTCCATTAGCCTAAGGTGGTGACCTGTTATAGTTAACTAGTTCCCCTTTTTCAGTTTACTTAGCTAGTAAAGGGTCTGTTCCTTTTAGTAATTCTTCTAATAATAGTGGTTATAATACCTATTATTAACTTTAATAACTATCTTAACTAACTTTTAAAAGTAGTTTAGTTAATCTTTTTAGTAAAGGTCTTTAATAACGTATTCCTTTAAACCACTTTAAAACAGTATTATTAAGGCCTTTTAACCGAGTTTAGTCTTTACTACTTCCAGTTTAAAGCGTGTAAAGAACTTAAAGATTAAAGACGTCTGTCTTAAAGTTATAAGGCGTTACTTAACCCACCTAAAGGTGTTTAGTTCTTTAAATTTAGTTTAAAGTTAATTAATAAAGACGTTAAAGTTATTGAAAAGGGCTTAGGTCTTAGGGGTTTCCTTACACGCTCTGTCTACAGAGAGATTATTAATTATCTTTATATAAGGTTTATATTAATAAGTGGTTACTCTATCTAATAAAGCTCTAGTAAACCTAACCTTTCCTTCTTCTTTAAAGAACTGCTTATTATAGTAGGTGATATAGCTCTGGAGCTGGGCTATCCAGGACTTTAACTGCGTAAAGTCTCCCTTAAAGCGTAAGGGTAAGGGGAGTTTTACACGTTTCTTTTATAATCCCTTAAAGTTGTTATTTTCCAGCTTAACTACGTTAAGTCAGGCTTAGAGTTTTTCGATAAGATTAATATAGCTTTTAATGTCTCTAGAGAAGGTTTTATTAAATTCCTTAACTAGTCCCTGCTAATTAAGGTTTAAGTTTTTAAAGTATGTAGCTAATTTGTTAATAGTGGGGAGCTAAGGCTAAGCTTACGCCTCTTTAATCTCCTTTCCTTTTCTAAAGGTTAATATATTAGTAGGAGAGAGGTGGTGTCTGGGAATTTAATAAACAGTGTTTAAAACTTAACGTTAATATTATATTATAACTTATACCTAATATAGGCCTTAAGAGGACTGGTATGGGTTAAAATAGAATATATAACAGGACGTTAACAGGTAAGGGGCGTTCTGAAGACGGTTTATTAAGCTAACACTCTTAAACAGGGGGTTTAATGTTACTGTAAGTCGTTATTATTATAATATATAAAGGTAAGTTTGAATAGTAAGATATAAATAAATAATTAAATATTAGTGTGAGGAATTAAAGTCCCTTATAGTAGTTATAAGTATAATTATAACTATTTATACTAATTAGCTGGGAGGTATTTTATACCTTACTTAATGGTCTGTTACTTAGTGAGGAACTAAGTAACCTATTACTAAGTACTCCTTACTTAAAGGTTCCTTAAATACTTAATAGGTAAGCACTCCTGCTAAGACTAAGTAACTGCTAGTTAGTTATAAGGGCTTTAAGTCTTTACACCCCTAGCCCAGTGTGTAGTACCGTGTGTACTGTCTTCCTACACTGTTCCTTATGTGGGGGATCTGTCAGGCCGCTCTAGCTTAAGTGACGGCCTGCAAGGTCGTTACAAGTCCCAGAATTAGGTGTAGGTATAGGGCTTTTAATACCGTTTTAAGTGTTTTTTAAATATATATTAAAGGGTAATAATAATTCGGGGATAGGGTTAGCTTACTTAAGCTTATAAGCACGTCTAAACAATTTATTACACTCCTTACATTTAATATCCTTAGCCCCATCCTTAATAAAGACCTCCTTTATTAGCCTTAATTAAGTCTCCTTTACTTTATCCTTGTAACCTTTAGCTTTCTAATATCTAAACTTTAACACAAGCTTATTAAGCATACCTTTTTCCATTAGGAACTTAAATAAGGCGCTTACCTTAATCTTATTAATAAGGTATTAGGTGCTTAGTATTAGGTATAGTGCTAAGATAGTAGTTATATTAGGAAACATTTATTAGAACATTTAAATCTATTATTAACTTAGTTCTTCCTCCTATTATCGTCAGTAGCTGTTAATAATACTAATCTGTTAACTAGATATAAGATAAAGTTAGTTTTAACATATAGCAGATTAGTTAAAATAAGAACAGACACATTTATAATAATTCTTTAAATATTCCCTATAGTAGTTTTAAGTAGTTAGCCCTTGTGATACGTTATCTTAAGCAAGTATAAAGGGATGTGTACTTAACATATCTGAAGTCTGGGGAGCTGTGTAAGTATGTCTTTAACAGTCGTATATAGGGATATCTTTGGAAGAATAGATATACTAACTAAGTAGACGTTATAACATTTTACCTAATACTTAAGCTGGGACTCTAGACCTTACTAAATAAGTTAATGCCGGTATTAGGGTTAGGTGTTAAAGGGTTAAGAATTTACAGTGAATTAATATATTTAGTTAAGGGCGTGCTTATGGCTAGTGCATAGACTAAGGTAAACCTTAGGACTTTTAGCTTTAGATAAGTTCATTTTAATTCTAAGCACGCCTCTTTGCCGCCTCTGCCTAAAATCCCTCTACAGTTTAATACGTTATATAAATAAGTTAGTTAATTTAAGTTATCTATACTGTTATTAAAGTTATAATCAAATGTTAATTCTTCACTTTCAGATATAAACTAATTAGTAAAAATGCTTACCCTAACACTCTCTTTAATATGCCACCTTTTAATTATAATAACCCTGCAGGCCGTCACTTAAGCCGGAGCGGCCTGACAGATCCCCCGTATAAGGAACAGTGCAGGAAGACAGTACGCACGGTATTACACATTAGGCTAAGGGTGTAAAGACCCGAAGCCCTTATAACTAACTAGCAGTTACTTAATCTTAGCAGGAGTGCTCACCTATTAAGCACTTAAGGAACCTTTAAGTAAAAAGTACTTAGTAACAGGTTACTTAGTTCCTCACTAAGTAACAGACCATTAAGTAAGGTACAAAGTACCTCCTAGCTAATTAGTATAAATAGTTATAATTATACCTATAACTATTATAAAGGACTCTAGTTCCTCACATTAATATTTAATTATTTATTTATATCTTACTATTTAGACTTACCTCTGTATATTATAATAATAACGACTTACAGTAATATTAAACCCCCTATTTAAGAGTGTTAGCTTAATAAACCATTTTTAAAACGCCCTTTACCTGTTAATATCCTGTTATACGTTCTATCTTAACCTGTACTAGTCTTTTTAAAGCCTATGTTAAGTGTAGGTTATAATACAATATTAACGTTAAGTTTTAAACGCTATTTATTAAATTCCTAAACATTACCTCTCTCCCATTAATATATTAACCTCTAAAAAAGGAAAGGAGATTAAGGAAATGTAAGCCTAACCTTAGCTCCTTATTATTAATAAGTTAGTTACACACCTTAAAGACTTAAACTTTAACTAGTAAGGACTAGTTAAGGAACTTAACAAAGCCTTCCTTAGAGATATTAAAAGCCGTATCGGTCTTATTAAAAAACTCCAGGCCTAACTTAACGTAATTAAGCTGGAAAATAATAACCTTAGGGGATTGTAAAAGAAACGTATAAAGCTCCCCCTACCTTTACGCTTTAAAGGAGACTTTACATAACTGGAGTCCTAGATAGCCTAGCTTTAAAGCTATATCACTTATTATAATAAGCAGTTCTTTAAAGAAGAAGGAAAGGTTAAGTTTACTAAAGCCTTATTAAACAGAGTAGCCATTTACTAGTATAAACCTTATGTAAAGATAATTAACAATCTCTTTATAAATAAAGTGTGTAAGGAAGCCCCTAAGACTTAAGCCCTTTTTAATAACTTTAACGTCTTTATTAACTAATTTTAAATTAAGTTTAAAGAACTGGACACCCTTAAGCAGGTTAAGTAACACTTTATAGCCTTAAAATAGACGTCTTCAGTCTTTAAATTCTCTACATACTTTAAACTGGAAGCAGTAAAGACTAAACTTAACTAAAAGGCTTTAATAATACTATTCTAGAGTAGTTTAAAGAAACACGTTATTAGAGACCTTTATTAAAAAGACTAACTAGACCACTTTTAAGAGTTAGTTAAGATAGTTATTAAGGCTAATAACAGGTATTATAACTATTATTATTAGAAGAACTACTAGAAGGAACGGACCCCTTACCAGCTAAATAAACTGAAAAAAGGGAATTAGTTAACCATAACAAGTTACTACCCTAGGCTAATAGATATTAATATAGTAAACTGTTAAAACTAACCTAACTATAATAAGCTGTAACGATAATAATAGTAAAAGCAGTTTAAGGACCTGTTTTAAGTCTAGTGTTTTAACTGTAATAAGAAAGGTTATATAATATAGTAATATCTGTTATTAAAATAAGTTAGTTAAAAACCTGTTTTAAAAGGAAGAAAGCATATTAAGTTTAACTTTAAAGACGTCTATATTAAGATAGTAAGTAATAAAGAAGACTGTACCTAGATAGATAAATGTAACTTAGGAGATAAGGAAGGAGAAGAAGAACCTTAAGATATAATGTATTTAGTCTTTAAGGGTATTATAGAAAAGTTAACTATAGAGGTGCAGGTTATTAAAGACTAACTTTAAAGTGGAAACTTAAAACCATTAAAGGTGTAGGTTATAAAAGACTGACTTTAGGAAGAGATGTTCTGGTTAGCTGTAACAGGTTTTAAAAACTTTACCTTATAAGCCTAGGAATTAAGGAAGTTTAGGAAAGACCTTAACTTAAAAATCACCAGGATGGTGAAAGGAGTTAAAGAACTAGCCTTTTAGGCCACTTAAATAGTAAAGTAAACTTTAAAAGGTAAAAGGGAATAAACTAAGAGAATTAAACTAAAGAGATGGAAGTTCTTCTTAACAGTACCTCTTAAAACTCTTAAACATTTTAAGCATGTTAAGTGGATCAGCACCCTTACCTCCTTAAAAGAAGGATAACTTAAATAGCTACCCTGTATTAAAGACAGTATACTTTAGACTGGTACCTTAAAGGTCCCTTAAGAAGGTATAAAGTAAGTATATTAATAAAGGGTTTAGGAGCTAAAAGAGAAATATTAAGAGCTGGTAGATAAAGTAGAGGACTTATAAGTTAAAGGTCTTACTGTAACATTTAAAGATAAAGTAGTAGAAATTAAGTTATAACTTTATAATAAAGTCTACTTTACTAATTAGCTTAAGTATTAACTTATTAAAGAAGGCCACTTTATAAAAGAATAAGCTAGGTTGTTATTACTTAAGTTTTAAGAAGAGGTTTAGGAGAAATAACGTATTTAGAGGTAAGTGGAAGAAGAGAAGAAATAAAGTGCCACTTCTCCCGTTTTATACTCCACGATTATAACACCTGTAATTAACATTAACTACCCTAGCTATAGGGACGTACTATAAATTAACTATATGTATAACGACTGTACTTTTAACTGGCATTATAAACTTAAGGCCCTTTATAACCACTTCTCTAATGTATAAAGACAGGATTATACTGTTATAAGAATAAAGTTAGAACTGGCCTATTATTAAATCTCCTACTCCCTAATAAGAGAATTTAGTAGTAAATGGAAGGTTACTGTGGTTAATTAAGCCCCTATTACGTGCTGGCAAGGAGGAGTACTTAATAACTACCTAGTTGTAATATGCTTATTACACCTTAATAAAAAAGTTAAAAAGTGGTAAAAGTGGGAAGATTACTAACAGATTTAAGAGTAAAAAGATATTACTGTGATTTAAGCCTGTAAAGTGTATTATTAACTTATTAAAGACTTTAAAAACATTATACTGTTTAAAGTTAATTAGATATTAAGGTGTGAAAACTTAAGGAAGGTTAATTACTAAGTTTATTAAAGCTGCCTATTCTTTTAAAAGGAATTAGAAAAAGGCTGCAGGCCCTTTAAAAGGGCTGGAAACTAATAGTTTACTAGTTAATAAAAACCCTAAGACGAAGGAGAGGCATTTAAAAGTTAGGCCGGATAAGACCTTAAGGATAAATGATTACTATAATTTAGATAATAAAGGAGTATAAGTATTATTCCGTTAGTGTTAATTTAATAAACGGAAAAGGGAGGCTATTTAAGGTAAGAGTAGTAATTAATAGTAGGAGTGTTTCTAATCTAATACACTCCTTATTAATTAATTAAAGGAAACTCCTTAATAAAGAGTATAAAGAGGTTATTCCTATTTAAAATAGAGAAGGAGGCCTGTATTAGTATAATAATAATAAAGTTACTTATTATTTACTACTCCTAATTAAAGTGGACGGGGATGAATAATAAGTGGATTTTAATATTATACTAGTTATAAGTTACAATATAATATTAAGTTTACCCTGGCTAGAGAAGTATAACCCTGTAATTAACTAGAGGAGTGGTTACCTTACCTTTAGTAAGTCCTTTAATTATAATTACCGTTTAGAAAAAGCTAAGAAGGTAACAAACTACTTTAAAGATGCACGAAGCACTTAAAAGCACGTTAAACCTTTAGAATTAAGTATGGTTTAGGTTAGATTTATTAAGATAGTTAAAGGATTAAAAGGTTTACTATATTACCTAAATGATAATTTAAAAGGTGGAAAAAAGTAAAAGGCTAATTTACAGATAAATAAAGAAGTTAATTTATCTAAGGTACTTATAAAATATAAGAAGTTTACCTTATTTTAAAAAAAGATATTATAATTACTAGACTATAGATTATAAGATTATAAAATTAAGCTAAAGCCGGGAGTGAAGCTTTATAGCTTTCAGCCCTACTACCTAAACCCTTAACAGGCTAAGGCCTTAAGGGAGTACGTTAATAAGAATTTAAAAAACAGGTTTATCATAAAGTCCTAATCCCTAATAGGGTACTTAATACTGTTCGTCCTATGGAAGGGAGATAGTAAGTTACATATAGTTATTAATTACTAAATACTAAATAAAGATACAATTAAAAACCGTTACCCATTATCACTTATTATGGAAATGTAAGAATAGATTATTAAGGCGAACTGGTTCTTTAACCTCGATTTCCCTATAGGATTTAACCACGTTAAAGTAAAGGAGGAGGACGAGTATAAAATGGCTTTTTAAACTTATAACAAGTATTACCAGTACTGTGTTATATTAATAGGATTAATAAACGCCCTTATAACCTTTTAAGGCCTTATTAACAGTGTTCTTCACCCCTTCCTTAACAAGTTTATCTTTATATATTTAAATAACGTTCTAGTTTATTTTAAAACTTTAAAAGAATATTAAAAGTATATATAATAGGTTTTAATAGCTTTTAAGAAAGTGAAGCTAATAGTAAACCTAAAGAAAAACTACTTTTATATTTAAGAACTGAATTACTTAAGGTTTAAAGTAACCTTTAAAAAGCTTAAAATATAATTAGAGAAGATAAAGGTAATTAAGGATTAACTTATTTTAAAGAATTAAAAAGAGTTATAAGCTTTTATTAGCTTTATAAACTTTTATTACTGTTTTATTAAGTATTTTATAAAAATCGTAAGATTATTTTATAAACTTATAGGTGAAGGAAAGCCGTTTAAGTAAACTAATAGATAGTAAAAGGTGTTTAAGGACCTTAAACACGCCTTTATTATAATACTAGTCCTGGCCCTCCCTGATTTTTTAAAGCCCTTTTAAGTTAAAATAGACTTTTTAAAGTTTGTAATTAGTAAAGAACTTAATTAAGTTTAAGATAATGGGAAACACTACCCAGTTACCTTCTTATTAAAAGGAATCCACAGCTTAGCCTTATAATATTTAATTTATAATAAGGAACTAATGGTAATTATTTAGTGTTTTACTAAATAGGTACTGTATCTAAGTGGTATGGAAAAACTAGTCTAGGTCTTTTCAGATTATAATAACCTCTAATACTTCTTAACAAAGGAACTTAATTTATAATAAGTATAATGGGTAGAGTTAATAACCTTATTTTATTTCTAGATTTACTATATTAAAGGAAAAGATAATAGATAAGTTAATACCTTTAGTTAAAGACAGGATTATAAGGATGCTAATCTGGTCTTAATCCCTATTATTATGTTTAATAAAGTAAAAAACAGTACATTAGAGCATACACTATAAGTGTTAGATAACTGGATATTAAAATAAATTATTAACGTTTATATAAACTTATAAATAAAGTATAATATCTATTAGTAATAATAGGACTTCTAGGTAAAAAGGTTAGTGGAAGGTACTTATAAATATAAGTGTCCCTTAAGAGACTTTTTAAGATATGTGTAGGATTGTGGAAAGGAGTGCCTAATATACTTAAATTATAATAAAACTAGTTATTAGCTGGAATAGCTGTTAAAAGGCGTAGATAGTGTACCTAAATTAAGAGTAAGGCTCTAGTATTAAGAGAAACTGTATATTTATAACCTGGATAAATAGAAGGAGTACGTTTAGCAGGTTTATAAGTCTTAACTTAAAGGATATATAAGCTAGGCTAAGACTCTAGTGTAAGTTTAGTAAGCGTACGCCTTTTTGGGAATAAAGAAGTTAGTTAAAGAGGTGGTTAATAACTGCAATATCTGTTATTAAAAGTAGAACTAGCGTTATAAACCTTATAGGCTTTTTAAACTACTCCCTATACTGTAAGCATTATAAAGCTTAATCTTACTTAATTTCGTTACTAGGATCCTAGAGTTTAGGGACCCTGTTATAAGAGTTACTTATAACTAAATTCTTATAATGGTTAACAGATTAAAAAAATGGGCCTACTTTCTGCTAACCTTAAAGGACATAACAGTGAAGTAACTTACTTATATCTTTAAAAAAGAGGTAATTTTATAACACCTTTAGCTAAATAATATTATTATAGATTAAGATAAGCTAATTATATTAAAGTTTTAGTAAAGACTAATATAAAAAATAAGTGTGAAAAGTAAGCTTTTAATAACATTCTACTTATAAATAGACAGCTAAATAAAGTAAGTTAACTAGATATTTATAATATATCTTTAAGCTTATATTAACTTTAAATAAGATAATTAGCTTAAGTTATTATTAATAGTGCAGATAGCTTATAATATAACACTAATTAAGTTAATAAGTATGTTACTATTCTTTATTAATTATAGTAAGGAGCTTAAGCTCTGTTAAGGCCCGCCTACTAACGCCCCCTAAGTTATAATCTGCGTAAACTAGATATAAGAACTGTATAACCACTTATAAGCTGAACTTAAGTTTATATGTGAATAAATGAAAAAGTTTATTAATAAATATTAAATTAAGTAACTAGTATTTAAAAAAGGACTTTATTATAATGGTGAACGAGTTAAGGGACTGACTTTTTAAAAGGGGGATTACGTTTACCTTTTCTCGTAAAACTTATATTTAAAATAACTTAATAAGAAGTTTAACTTTAAAAGGTACAGACTGTTTTAAATTAAAAAGAAGGTTACTACCTTTAATTACAAATTAGACTTACTTACTAATATAATGGTGTGGATTAAGGTTTTTTACATCTTACTTCTAAAACCTACTTTAAAGGGAGTTCCTCTAGAAAAGAAGATTAAGATTAATGTTAATAAGGATAAGTATAACATTAAGGAAGTTATGGATTTATAAAGGGGAAAGAACATGTTTAAATATCTTATTAAGTAGTTAGATTATAGCTTTAAAGGTAACTTATAAGAATTAGTTAAGAACCTTAAATACTTAAACCTAATTGTGGAGTTCTATTAAAAGAATCTAAACTGATTAAAATTAATAATAAGAATTAGAAAAATAAAATCTAATATTTAAATTATTATACTAAAAAGTAAGATTACTGTGGGATTTAAAGCCTGAGAAGCAGCAGGAAACTCCTTAATAAGTATAGAAGGATATTTATTAGAACCTTTAGCTAAGGTTATAAGGACCTTAGACTTAGTAAGGAAAATAGGCCTTTAAAGCTTTATAAGCACTGTTAAAAAGAAAAGTTAGTAAAAGAAATAAGCACATTATTATTACCTTACAGAACTGTAGGAGGAAAGAAGTTATAAATTAAGTTAAGAAGAGGTTATCGGCTGTAGTAACCCCCTAGAAAAAGAACTAACAGGTGTTCCTATTAGAAAGCCTCCTTAATTAAAGGACTTATTAGCTTTAGGAGGAGTAGCCAGACAGGCCTCCTTTTACTCTTAGAAATGGAAGATCTTTACCTCCTGATTAAACGTAGAAAAAGCTCACTCCTCTATCCTATGGTGCTGGGTTTTAATCCGTTTAAGTTAAGTAATAGTTTTATAAAGTTTTTGGGTTTTTAACTTTAAGTTCTACGTAATAACGTTATATTTAGTGTTAAGATAGTGTTTCTTAAAAAGGAGCCGTTAAAGGAAAGTATTATTATGATTAAACACGTTATATAAAAATGAAACCCTTATTAGTAAACATTTAAAGTAATTATCTAATTATATAATAACGAGATAGGAAAGTAATTTTAAAGAATAACGATTATAAAGTGATATTTACGATTTAAAAGTTAAAGTAAAGTTTATAAGGTTACAGTAACGAGAGGTACTGTTTTTCAAAGTGTACTTTTATATACAGTTAATAGGTATAGTTACGTTAAGAAAGAAGGAACGCTTTTACTAGGATTCTTTATAGAAAAAGAACGTTAAAGAGGGGGAATTGTATAACGACCTTATAAGCTGTTACTTAGGCTAGAGCGGCCTAACAGATCCCCTATATAAAGAATAGTGTAAGAAGACAGTATATATAATATTACATATTAAGTTAAGGGTGTAAAGACCTAAAGCCTTTATAACTAACTAACAGTTACTTAATCTTAATAAGAGTGCTTACCTATTAAGTACTTAAGGAACCTTTAAGTAAGGAGTGTTTAGTAATAGGTTACTTAATTCCTTATTAAGTAACAGACTATTAAGTAAGGTATAAAGTACCTTTTAACTAATTAATATAGATAATTATAGTTATGCTTATAATTATTATAAGGGACTTTAGTTCCTTACGCTAGTATTTAATTATTCATTTATGTCCTACTGTTCAGACTTACCTTTATGTATTATAGTGATAACGACTTATAGTGATATTAAACCCCCTGTCTAGGAGTGCTAGCTTAATAAGCTGTCTTCGGAACGCCCTTTACCTGTTAGCGTCCTGCTATACGTTCTGTCTTAACCTGCGCCAGTCCTCTCGAGGCCTGTGTCGGGTGCAGGTTGTAATATTAATATAGCAGTTAGGTTTATAAAAGTGGTTTATAAACCTTAAATTGTTACCTTTCTTAATAGCATTAATGATATACCTTAAGGGACTGTTACGGTAACTCTTTAAATTTAATATTAAAAAGTAAAAATAGCTTTACCCTTTAGCTATATACTTAGCCTTTCAGTGGGAAACCTTCGCTAAGGGGATACCTTTACCTACGTATTTAATAATAAAAGAATCTTTTTAAATAACCGTTTTAATGTAAAGTCTACAGCCCTTTTCCCCTACTTTACATATAATTATAGACATATACATTTATCTTTAAAAACGCTAATTTATATAGGGAGCTATACAGCTACATATGTCAGGGTATTTATACCTTATTACACAGTTTTAGCAAATTGATTTATCGGCGCACTAGGTTATAATACGTTAAATAACTCTTAAAATAAAGGATAAAGGAGTTACATACCGCTTCTAATACCTTCGTAATAGTTACATTCTAAAGGGGGATTATCTTTATATTTTAAAAGGTTAAAAGGAGGACAATCAGCTATATATTAAAAGTTAATAGGTGGTTTATACGTTTTACTAAACCTAGAAGTCAGATTTTACACGTTTCGATGGGGATTTGGCATTTTTAAATTAAGATTCGTCTATAACTAGCTGGGATCTGTAAGCAGCGGGAGAATTTAATTATAATAACGATTAGGTAAATTGGGTAAAGCTTTGGTGAATGATAGTGAGAGAACTAGGCAAGTATAAACACGTAAAAGGAACTGAAAAAAAGAATAAGGAAAGCTTAGGAGAATAAAATAATTAATTAGTAATAAGAAGACTAACATTACGTTACTCTAACCTTCTAACCTCTTATTTAATATACCCTTAACTTACATATTTCCCACACAGATATCTTAACTGCTTCCACCTACTCCTACACTATTATATCACAACCTAGTTTTTAAGCTGTATATATTATAGCTGGAGAGCAATTATATATATAAGATCCCACCTAATATAATTATATTTACACTGTAACCCAGACTTATTCCTTATAAAAAGTAAGCGTGTTTGGTTATAACACTTAAAAGGCTCGATAAAGTTAGGCTAAAGAAAGGATGGCGCTTATTATATAAGCTTACTTTTACTGTACTTAGCCCCTTCCAGACGGCCTCCCTTACCCTCGTCGTCACAACTAAGGCATTAAGCTAACACAGCCCCGTTACCAACGCTATTAAGCCTCTGCTCACCTTACTCGCCTGCTTACCCATCGCCCGGTTAATCAAAGGACTCAGACACGCTATACATCTACCTCCTTACCACACCTATAGGACTCACCTTACCTCCTCACCAGTTATGGAGCACTTGCGCCCAAGTACGCCTTCCCACCGCTACAAACCTTAACCATATAACCCCCTAAACCCTTAACCCCCTAGGGAAGTCCCTATTACTAAGGGCATGGAGGCTAGTAGGGATGATAGCACGCTGGCAAGCTCAATTTCTAATAATAACGTAAAGGTATATCCTTCTCTTTAATACCTTAGTGGTGATAATCACCAAACTCTGTATACTCTTAGATCTAACTGATTATATTTACTCCATCTTCAGTGTAAGCTCTTATAAGGTATCTCTCTCCACCTTTAAGGCCACCACTTAACAGTAAAAAAACTAGCCGCGATTTAACAAATCTACCGCGTTTAGTAATAGCAAGGTTTAAAGAAATAGTGGAAGCGGGCATTAGAGTATTACGTAACGGCCGATTTGACACAGCTAGCCCTAATAGACCGACGATTATAGGCAGCTGCAAAGTTATAGTCACTACCTACAAATGATGTGCTGGTAATGGCATTCTACCACCTATACTAGGCCTAGCTCTTTAGAGGCGATTAATAAAGGTGATGTTTAAAGTTCGTTATAACGTACGCGTTTAAAACCAACCTCTAAGAGCCCATAGCCCACGCTAGTATTAAGTAATTATTTAACACAGTTACATCCCTAGGTTCCTTACTAACTTCACCTGCTACAGTAAGTTAGAAATTAAAGTTACGTTAAAAACTATAAGTACGATAATATCCCACACTAGTGTAGTTTCTATCTTAATCTGCTATTATATCGATCCAGACACGTAAGTATGCAGAAATGTGTAGACCACTTAACTAAGCTTGTTCTGGACTTAAGTGAGAGGCGTGGCATAATAACAGAGTAGCTGCCTAAACTAAACGTGCAGCGGGCTTAGGACGCAGCTATAGCCCTCTATAATGACGTAAAGAGCAGGCTTAGGTGTATAAAGATGTTAAACGTATAGTGGCGTGGACTGAGAGTATGTAGAAAGCGGCCTTAGTAAACACTGTTATCTTCGTCCTATTAGGCTAATGTAATTATTATTAAAAGGCAAGTATAGTTAGGTTAACGAAACTGGGGAACACGTGTGAGTAAAGTAGTAGGTGAGGTAACTGTCGGTGCTGAAGATAGGAGGTAACGACGTTAAAAAGTACCATTAGTGAAATACTTCTCCCTGTTTGCTGTAGTGAAGTGCTGGGATCGCTTAGTCATTATAAGGTTTATGACGCGGGAGTTAATTAAGTAAAAGATGGTAAATATGTTACTAGTAAGCAGTCGCGATAAGAGTAGTAAAGGTGTAAGTTCGACGAACTTTAATAAAGGGGGCAGTTAAGGGTATGGCTGTGTTTAAAGAGTCATTACTACTAGTCGTTATATACGACAGACACATTAATAAAGCATTAAGACCAGGTAATAACTTTAATCTAAGATTAATAGAAGATGTAAATGCCCTGTAAGTGACGATTTAAGAGAAGCCGCTCTCCTCCAAGCTACTAATAAGGTAATGTTTAGGACTAGAACTTGGCTTATTGCCGTTACGTTACATAATAGACAGTGTTTTTTAAATACAGTAATGCGTTTAAGGTCGCGTAGGAAGCTGCTTATCAGATCCGCCAGGGTGGATTGTGGCCATAACAGGACAGGCTTAAGTAATTAAGATTGTTCGCTAAAGGATAAATGCTTACTTAAACGGATGAGCTTATAGATAGGGTTTAGGTATCACAGTCTGACGTGGCAAACTACTTACGTTAATGACAGTCGGCATTAAGCTGTTAAAGCGACCTGGGAATGCACTGCTATATGTTTAACACCTGACCTTTAAGATAGTATTAAAAGTGTATATAAAGTTAAAGACACTCTACGTTCCCCCCAGATATAAGTCATTAACCTAAGAATCTATATCTGTAATAATAAGAAAACTTGCTTCGCTGGATTTAAGGGCACTAGAATTTACTTACGCTTCTGTTACAATCGTATGTTTTGTTAGCTTTTCTCTTTTACTTTTTTACGTTTTTTCTCTTCCTTTCTGTAATTATTTTACTAACCAGTGCCAGATACTTACCCTAAGATCCTCCAAGTCAAGACAGTGTGGACTAAGGAGGGCTAACACTACTGTAACAACCTTATAAAGCGCTGCAGTAATTACTAGAAGTGTGCCGCCCCTGAATGCGAAGCTATCCCGGACTTTATTTCGCACAGCAGCTTTTACACCGTCCACACCTGCAACTTTAGCAGCTGTTTAATCTAGGCTGTCGCTAATAAGCGATGCCCTAAGCACATAAAGTGCTAAATCTCCTCCTGTAATAAGCCCTGTAAACGCTTACCTAACAGCTACCTTAACAACCTTTATAAGAGTCACCTCTAACTGAAGTGCGCTAAACCCAGATGTGGGCGTTATAAGATGCACGGTTACTGCCAATATTACCTTAACTACAGCTGCCGTATTGAGAAGTGTAATAATAAGCGCGATAAGACGGGTAGGGCTCTCTGCGAAGTCTACAGATACACGGCTAACAGCTGCTATAACCCTATTGTAAAGCCAGACAACTACCAGTCGCTCTTTTACATTACATATACGTGCTGCGAGCCTAACTGTCTGTACAGTATAAGGTAACTAAGCTTATTTTACAATAAGTACACTTATAAGCGTGTTAACTGCATTAAGCGGATTACTAACAGGCTAAACTCCTTATGTGACACCTATCGTGACAGCCTGTGTAAGGTAGACAGGTGTAATAACTTAATAGTAGGTAATGATGTTTACTGTAAAGATAAGTATAAATGTATCGAGAAAGGGTGTCTAAAGTTATAACTAAACCTCCAGATAGGTAGCTTATAGGAAGGGGAGGAGGATCTTATCTGATGTTTTCTTTATAACCGGGAGTGGTAAGTGAAGTAATGGATGGAGAAGTATAACAGGCTGTTTATAGATTACGAAAAGCTAAAGCTTAACCAGTGGAGGAACATGTAACCTTCCGTTAAGGATAATACGGAAGATAATAGCAGGTGTTAAATAGACTCCTAACCTGATGGTATTAGGCGGATTGGATTTCTTATAATACCCTAGGTTTTATTTCGGTTTAACGTTAATTTAAAGATAAGGCTATACTTAATCTTTATTATAATGGTTAAAGCTTATCTTACCTCTTCTTATTAGTAATTTAATAAATCCACTTCGTTTAACACACTCTTTAACTACTATATATATAACTCTCCGAGAATAAATTATAACTAACCTAAGCAGACCCACGATTACAGGTGTAGTGTACCTTATTAGTGTGTTATTAATAATAAGATTATTAATAAGATATCTTTAAAGGAAACCAGCCTTACGTAAAGATTTATATCCTTTAATACAGCTCCCTAATACGGTTTAAAGCCGATAAATCTGCCTTATAAATAAGACTCTCACCTAGTTTGTATATTATTAATAAATCGTCAAGTGATTAAAGGCTATACTAAGCTATAGCTTATACACGGTTACCTTATACCTTACCAATCTCCTTACAGGCTTTTCACTAAGTACCATCATCCTCCTATATTAGAAAACAGATTAATAATTAACTCCATCTAAGTGTGCCCATCCCAATCCTAACTAAAGCATAACCCCTAAATCCACCAGTAAGAGAGACTACTAAACTTACCCTATACGCCCTTAATAATAGCAGCCTCGCCTTAACCTAACAATTATGTAATCCCGAACCTCTGCGATACAGTTAAATTTCCCGCTACAGAAATCTATTATAGTGTTTACGTAACATAAGCGGTAGCGCTAACTGGCTAATATCTATGTAGGGCTAGCAGATACCACAGTTTGTAAATTCTTTTCCTAACTGTTAAGAAACTTTCTGTAATCTAAGGTGCTTTATTCTATCAGTTATAATATATACCAGGTAATTTAATACGTTATCCTCTAAATATAAGATAACTATCCTCTCTCTTCCTATAAAAAGCCCTATTATAATCTGCCTCCCTTAAAGGGTGATTATTTATCTAAATGGGCTTTTAAAGCCTTTTAAAATTATATATATTAAATATAAACGTAATTAGACTGGTTTGGGAATTAGGCGTGAAAGAGAATTCTACTTGCCCTTTTCCTTTCTTATAGTTAACACGTTATGTTAACTTAAGCTAAGTATAACTGTAATGTATAGTTACAGTATACTGCAAACTAAGAAGCTCTTAAAGCATTAAGCCACGGTTCTTTTCCTCCTTTAGAGATAGTCAGTCTTTATAGTCCTTAGTCTGTTATTAGTTTAGTAAATAATTATTAATTTGTAAATAAGGTAATAACTAAACCTTAAATGGTTTAGAATAACGTTTTGTGGTTACGTTAGGTACTTTAAATAACGCTATAAATATTAATAACTGCTGTTTAACGTGTTTAAGAAATAGTAACTGTCTGTAGCCGAAGAGTTTAGGCAACATCTAAATGTAATGATTTTATAACTATTAAGAGATTCCAATTCAGCTTAGGTTTATTATTAAATTAAGAGAAAATTCAGTCCAAGTACTTAACAATAGGATATTTACAAGTCAGCTCTTGTTATAAAAATACGTGTAACTTATAGTAATAAAGTAAAGAGAATACATTATTAGATAACGTTTAGGATTAGTGAACACACCTGTTACTAGGCACTTAACTTAAAAGAGTAAAATAAATAAGCTAAACTAAGGTTATGGTAAAAGCTGCTCTTTAACCACAAGGTTATCTAACTTAATACTCACAGGCTAAGCGGATACGTTTCCTTATATAGAATGATGATAATAAAGCAGGTATTCTTTAAAGGCTTTAGTAAGTTAAGGATCTTAATGTGGAACTACAGGTCAGCCTTGCTAGACCCTATCGTTTAACAGCCTCGCTTCTACACTTAGTTACTATAAGGCCCTGACAACATTATGTATACTATTATATATTAAATATATAAGTTATTAAGTGGTTAATAAAAAGAGAGCCATAATTACTTACCTAACACATCCTAATATATATGCTGCCCCTAAGCTAGCTTCGCAACCGCCCTTATATAATGTATAGAGGCATTCACAATCATTTTTTTACCCCTTAAAAATTCCCGTCCTTACGAAAAGTGTTATTTCCTCCCTAAGGACTCTTAGAAATCCAGCAGGGCATTATTTAAACTACATTAACCTTCTATAATTTTCTTAACACCCTGCCAATCTTAATAACATTTTATTATAAAAAAAGTATAGACTTTAATAATTACTAATCCTAATCGCCTTAGAATGCCCTACTGTGTACTAAAATTTGTTGAAAAGCAAAAGGGGTTAAGGTATTGGAAAGCAGTGTGTGTTGAAGGTGATTAATTCTTTCTATCTTTGAGAGTGGAAGCCGTGTTATTATAGCCGTGAGGGTGGCCAGTGCACGGAGTGTATTGGCCACACTCGCTTCTGCGAAGCGAGGTTAGCTGACTGAATACGAGGTTGGTAGTGGAGTCTGGCGTTCTTGGCTGTGCAGATCCACAGATGCAGCCGCGGAGCGGCTACGTGGATCCAGCCACACTGTTCTAACTACACTGGCCGGGTTAGGGTTGTAAAAACCTAATAAAATTCATCCGCAAGGATCCTAAGCATTTCGTTTATACTTAACGTCCAGAAAACATTTAACCACAGGCATTATCGGACTTACTAGTTAAGAATTACAGTAGCGAGCATTTCTAAATATCACTTTATAGGGGTGTTTACGTTATCTACATCAATTAAGAAGAGGTGTGAAAAAGAGAGCTACGGCAGGTAATAAACGGAGATGGAAAGGTAGCAGAGAAAAAGGTAGAGCCGAGGAATTAAGGGGCGGAAATGGAGAAAATAGAGGAAATGGAGACATATAAGTGGAGATTGTTAGATGTAAAACTGGCACAGAAGGCGCTTAGGGAGTGGGAGCAGTAAACAGGCTAGGAATGACAGCTCTCTGTCCTTAATTCGCACTTATCTTATCTTACCTTAACTCCTAAGCTAGTCCGTTACTCCTTACCTTTAATAGAATCTAAAATTGCTGGCGTCGCTTCGTTCGTCATTACGCGACAGCCCTTCGCTACGCTACGGGGCGCTCCATTCCTCACTTTCGCTCCTGGCAATTTTGGCGTGGGGTATTAAGCTTATTTAAATAAGTGTAGCGAACAAAGCGACAGAAACCTGTCCAGAGGCCAATATATCTATTTAAAGAGATAAAAGAATAATTAAAAATAAATCTTACTTTTTAAAGCTTTATTTTTTAAGATTTAAAGACTTTATTTTATACAGTTTACAAGCTTTCTTTTACTGAGTTTACAGGTTTAATTCTACAAAGTTTACAGGCTTTATTCTACAGAGTTTACATGCTTTATTTTACAATTTACAATTTACAGTTTTTTTTTCACTTTCACAAATGCAATTCGAACTGGGAACCTCTTTAATTAATATTACGCTATTTACCACTATACTATTTCTATTTCTATCTGTGAAAAACTAAAGGTTTTTTTTAACCTAACTGGGTGAATTAGAGTAATAATT